>OKGJ01000001.1_pt1 | contig 215195 bp, 197 predicted proteins | sample 1614931 | NCBI WGS metagenome assembly OKGJ01 (sample SAMN04436981, study PRJEB24849) | human gut metagenome | biome: human gut; feature: NICU; material: stool | host: Homo sapiens | place: USA: Saint Louis, MO | collected 2010-07-01 | reverse complement strand
ATTAAATGGGACTCTATAATAAGTTTTGCCTCCAACAATACCTCCAAAATTAAAACCAGCTCCTAACAACTCTGCTTTAATTTGACCTGAAGCATTACTATTTACAGCTTAAGAATTGATAATTATAGTTTGCACATTGGAATCATCCACTTTCTTATATAAATATTAATTAGTTACGGTAATTTTTTATTCTAAAAATTTTATCTTTAGTAACAACTTTTTCTTATTTTATTATACTTTAATTTGAATGAAATTCCATTTTTTATATGTGAAAGTAGTTCCAGTTTTCTTATCTCATTTACTTTTAATTTCTTGAATATGTTAGTAGGTGTTTCTTTCTTTTATGCAGGTTGGTTAAAATAGCTTCATCTGTTTTTTATACGTTTTTCAGAAATTGTATAAATTTCGTTATCACTTCTCTTACCAATAGCAATGACTTCAATAATTTCAATTGCATTGACAGTTTCATGAAAAACAATTCTCAGGCCCAATTTTTTGTGTTTTAACTTCCTGTAACCTGCTAAATTACCGTGAAGAGCCTCTCCGGCAAGCATCCCTTGATTTTCTAACTTGATAAGTGACTTTTTAACATGAAGACTTTGACTATTATCTAATTTATAAAAATCATCTTGCGCTTCAGGAATCAATTCAACTTTATAACTCAATCCCAACCGTCCTCTACATTTTCCAAACCTTCACGCCAATTTGAACCAAGAAATTCATCGACAGTTAAATTTTTTCGTGCTTCAAGTTCAAATGGAATTTTACGATCACGTCTGATTTTATTGAAATATAAATTAATTGCTGTAGTATAGTCAAGCCCAATCTCCTTCAAGACCTCACCAACTTCCTGTTTTAATTCAGAGTCAATACTTAGATTCAATCTTGCTTTTGTAGTTGTAATAGCCATTTAAATCACCTCATCTTTTTGTGTACATTATACACAAAAAAACAGATTTTTTCAAACTATTTTTTCTCATTGAGAATTTTTTTGTATAAATTATCAAAAATTAATGTTGAAATAATTATTTTGGAACATTTTAAATTGAAATGATTAAGATATTTCATCAGAAACACCAACAGCCCCAACCGTTGGGGCTGTTTTTTTGCTTATTGTTCCACTTTCTGAAAAAGATATGTTTTTCGGAAACATATAATTATAAACTTTATAAACTTATATGTTCATAAAATTGAAGTTTATTTGTACCAAGTTGTATTTCAAATCACTTTTATTCGAAGAAAGATTTTAATAAAACCCCTCAATTTCAAGCTTCTATTGCTATTTTCTTCTACACTAAAATGAAGGATTTCATGCAGGGGGCATCTAAATCAACAGGAAAAAGCCTTGAAATCAAAGCTTTTTTGTTTGTCTATAGCATATCTCTTTTTTGTATATATTAACAATTAATAATTAATAATTGAGAAACAAATCCGATTCCTTCATACTCCCCAAACACCATCCCCCTATTCTCCCCCCACTTGTGGTATGATGGTAGAGTATGTTTAGGTGCCAAGCTACTTGAGCACCTCCGTGCTAAAAGGAGAACGAATATGAAAATCGCATGGAATGAAATTAAATACCAACCCAAGAAGTTTATCCTGATTGAGCTCCTCATTACCATTCTCATGTTTATGGTGGTGTTCTTGTCCGGGCTGACAAATGGACTGGGCCGTTCGGTATCGGCTCAAATCGATAACTATGGGTCGCTGCACTACATCCTTTCTACGGATTCAGAAGGGATTATCCCCTTTTCAACCATTACGGAGAAAGATTTAGATGAGGTCCAAAAGATAGAGGGGATGGACTATTCGGGTTTGTCCATCCAGCGGGCAACCGTCTCAAAATCAGAGGATTCCAACACTCTGGATATCACCTACTTCGCGACCGATCACAATGAAGAAGAAATCCTCAATCCAATCATGGAAGATACAGACCTCAAGATCTCCGACTTAAAGAAAAACGAGGTCATTTTGGACAGTTCTTTCAAAGAGGATGAGGGAATCCAAGTCGGCGATCGCGTGATCGATAAAACCTCTAAGCAAAAACTCAAGGTCGTGGCCTTCGCGAAAAATGCCAAATACGGCTACAGCGAGATTGGCTTTATCAGCTCGGAAACCTACACAGGCATGCGGCAAAAAACAGATCCAAGCTATCAATGGCAAGCCCAAACCCTTGTGACCAAGAAAAACATCCCTTCTAGTGATCTAGCCAGCAACTTAATGGTGGCGGATAAGAAGCAGGTGATCGATAAAATCCCTGGCTACAAGGCTCAAAACCTGACGCTACGGATGATCACGTGGGTGCTCTTGCTCGCTTCCTCTGCTATCCTTGGGGTTTTCTTCTATATCCTCACCCTGCAGAAGTTGAAACAGTTCGGCGTCTTGAAGGCTATTGGCATGTCCATGAGCCAGATTACCTATGTCCAACTATCCCAGCTCACCATTATCTCCCTCATCGGAGTGCTGCTGGGACTTGGCTTGGCAACCATGATGGTGCCATTTTTACCCAATAGCGTCCCTTCCTTTATGACCCTAAAGGACAATCTCACCATCTCGGTTAGCTTTATCCTGACCTCTATTTTGTGTGGTGCCTTGTCCCTTGTCAAAATCAAAAAAGTAGATCCAATCGAAGTCATTGGTGGAAATGGAGAATAAGATGGCCATTATTGCATTAGAAAATATCAGAAAATCCTACGCCGATGGTAGCCAGATGCACCATGTCCTCAATCAGCTTAATTTAAGCGTCGAACCCAACGAATTTGTCGCCATCTTGGGCCCTTCAGGATCTGGCAAGTCCACTCTCTTAGCCATCGCCGGCTTGCTTTTATCAGCGGATGAGGGGCGGATTCGCATCGCTGGCCAAGACTTGACCGGTCTCAACCAAGGCCAGTGGACGCAAAAACGGCTGGAATTACTCGGCTTTATCTTTCAGGATCACCAGCTCCTCTCCTATATGAAAATCGGTGACCAGTTAGAACTGGTAGCCAAATTAAAAGGAGAGAAGGACAAGAAAAAACGCCAAGAGGAAGTCAAATCCTTGTTGGCAGATCTTGACATCGAAGCTTGTTACCACCAATACCCGAATCAGATGTCCGGTGGGCAAAAGCAACGGGCAGCCATTGCTCGGGCCTTCATCGGAAATCCGCAGGTCATCTTAGCCGATGAACCAACAGCTAGCCTAGACCCAGATCGAGGGCAAGAAATCGCCCAGTTGATCCAGAAAGAAGTCAAATCCAAAAACAAGAGCGCCGTCATGGTGACCCATGACCGCTCCATCCTGACCTATGTGGATACCATTTATGAATTAAAACATGGCCAATTGCTTAAGGTAGAAAAGGTTGATTAAATACAAGAGAGTGGGACAGAAATCGGTAATTCGTTAGAATTCGATTTCGTCGTCCCGCCTCCGCACAGTTGAGTAGGGCTGTAAAAGCTGATGAAATCAGCGTAGTAGAGCCCACTCAACCACTGCGTCTTGCTCGACAATCCAAAAATAATTGAGAGGCTAGGACTTTTGTCCCAGCCTCTTTTTATTCTTGAGGATCTTTAGGCAGTTCCATACGGAAGCGTAAGCCCATAGCCGTTTTGTCAAATTGGTAGGCCAGTTCTTCATGGTCTAGCAAGTGTTGGACCACGAAGAGTCCCAAGCCGCCTTCCTTCTTCTGACGGCTAGCGGTCATTGGCATTTCAGCGGTCTCTACCATTTCCTGACTGGTATTTTCAACCGCCAAGTGCGTCCCTTCTTCTTCGAGACGGAGCTGGATCTCTCCACCAGCATCCGAATGCTTAACGGCATTACTGATGACATTTGAGAGGACCAATTTCAAAATCGCTGGGTCCATATAGACTTGTTTGGCTGGGATCTGATTGTCAATCGTGAGTGCGCGGGATTGAGCCAAGACCTTGTACTGGTCGAGAATCTGCTCTACGACCTGGTCCAGCTGGATCCACTCCTTGTCTCCGGCCAATTCTTGGACAGAGGACAAGGAAAGGATTTCTAAGACGATCTGGTTCATCTCATCGACGATATCGAGGGAGACCGACAGATAGCGGTCCCGATCCTTGTAGCGGCCGATCTTATCCCGCATATTTTCTAGGATAATCTTCAAGCTGGCCAGAGGCGTCTTGAGCTCATGCGAAGCCCCACGTAGGAATTCCACCTTCATCTGCTCCAACTTCAGATTTTCCTGTTTCTGTTGCTCTAGATTGTCGATCACCTCTAAAAGATGGTGATAAAGGTCGTTGATCTGTTGCTTAAGGACACCGATCTCATCCTGCGAATGAATGGGAAGACTGGCTGTCCGATCCAGCCGTTTCATCCGCTTGGTCATCTGCTTGATCTCAAGGATCGGAGCAGAAATCATGCGGGCATAGAGATAGGAGGCAATTAACGACAGAACAAAGGAAGCAAGGAGACTATAGGGAAGAAAGCCCAGACTGATGTCCCGCGCTTCCTTTTGCGAATCGACGGTCGCTAAGAATTGCAGGGTTAAGTCTTTCCCCTCTTTGGTCTGAATCTTTCGCTCTTCAATGACCAGGGAATTGTTCTGGCTATCAGGGTTCAGGAGCAGGTCATCCTTTACCTCTAGGGCATTTTGTTTTTGCTTTCCTTTGATAGACACCTTGATATCATTGGTATTGGAATAAAGGTCGATGACCGACTCAATGGTCCCTTCTTCCTGACCCTGGAAACTCTTAGCCAGGGCTTGCGATTTCTTCAAAATCGTCTGGCGTTGGGACTCGATATAGGTCGATGGGAAAATAAAGTAAACCGAAGCATGTAGAAGGATGACTAAGCCACTAAAAAGGGCAAAGGTGATCAGAAAGATCTTTGCAAAGATACTTCGTTTGGTCATGGTCTCTCCAATTTATAGCCGACATTGCGTACCGTAACGATACAGTCCAGCTCTAGTTTTTTTCGTAGTTCCTTGATATAGACATCGATCACCCGGTCAAAAGGAATCTCCTCCGTCTCCTTCCAGACGGCATCGAGGATCTGAGAGCGAGTCCGGGCCTTGCCCTCATGCTGGAGCAAGTATTCCAAGATTTCCAACTCCTTGGCATTCATGGAGATGGCTTGCCCAGCTAAACTGGCTGTGTAGCTCTCAAAATCCACTCGTGCCTCTCCATAGGTGAAGACCCGGGAAGGCTGGAGCTTTTTAAAAATAGCTTCGATACGGACCTTCAAGAGGGACAAGGAGAAGGGTTTTTCCAGGTAGCCATCCGCCAACTCTCCAAAGGCCGTCAACTTATAGTCCTCGTCATGGAAGGCCGTCAGCATGAGGACAGGGACCGAGCTGGTCTTCCGGATGGTCTTGAGCACTTCCAAGCCATTGAGGATAGGGAGCTGGATATCCAGCAAGACCAGATCTGGCGCCTCTCTGTGAAAGAGGTCCAGGGCCTCCTGCCCATCACCAGCTTCAAAGACCTCATAGCCACATTCCATGAGATAGTCGCTCATCCCTTCACGAATCAGGACTTCATCTTCTACGATTAGTATCTTCATACACTTTCCTTTTATCTAAGAAACTTCTTCTACCTCCTATTATACCCTATTTCTATTTTAGGAAACAATCTCTTATTCGACATCCACCAAGAGATCCTTTGGTTTCTTATGCAAGAGCCATTGAGAAGAAAGGATGGATACGAGAATCAAGAGGAGGCCGCCAACCAAAACAATCACCAACAATTGGCTCGGTTGGATGTCCATATGGATATCTGTCAGGGTCTTACTGAAGCTTTCTGCTTCAGCTCCTCCACCAAGGTTAGCGGCAGAGGATTCTTGAGCCATTTGTTTGGCAATGCCACTGGTTACGTTCTTGAGTACCGTATCTCCGACTGTTTTGGCAAGAAGTCCTGCAACTCCATAGGAGAGGAGGAAGGCGGGGATGGAAATCATGACCAATTCTGCCACGAATTGCCCTGCAATCTGCACCTTGGAGAGTCCCAGAGCTAGCAAGATACCCACTTCTCTGCGACGGGCATTGAGCCACAAGACGAGGAGAAGGGTGAGAAGCAAGCTAGCAAAGATGAGGCTACCGATAAACAAGTAGTCCGCCACTTGGAACATGCTGCTGATGGATTTTTGCAAAGCTGGGTAGTTGGAAGAGCTCTTAACCAAGTCAAAGTAATTCCATGGGATATCCAAGGCTTTGATTTTTTCGATCAAGGCATCCAGGTCCTGATCCCCTTTTGCAAAGAAGGTCGCATCTTCATAGGTAGCTGTTTGAACAGTATTGCCATAGAGTTTGGCCGCTGTATCCAAGTCAGAGATCAGCGTATCTTCATACAATTCTTGGGCGTAAGTTAGAGGAGCTTGGTTTTTTCCTGAGAACAGACCCTTGATGGTCACTTCGACGGTTTCATTAGCCCCTTTTTCATTGTCAACATCATATAGGTTGGACTTGAGGCGCACCTTATCGCCTACCTTGAGGCCATTCTTTTTCGCCAAATCTTCGTGCATGAGGATTTGGTTTTTGTCTTTATCCGTCAAATGCTCCCCTTGGACCAGCTTATAGGCTCCAGATACAAACTTATCTTCTTTTGAAGAGTCATTGACCCCTGTCACCATCAAGGTATTCTTGAAGTGCTTAGCCCGTTCTGGAGATTGATTTTGCAGGGTTTCTTCAGTCTCAATGATCTCGTGGTCTAGGATATCCGCGATGGCATTGATCCGCCTGATGGAGGAGGTGATCCCCTCTACCTGGCTGATTTTTTCGATATCTTCTCCTCTGAGATTTCCAGCTCCCCGAGGAGTTCCAGGATTGGTCCTGCGGTTGATCTGCATGGAGAAACTATTGGTGATGGATCCCAGACTTTCCGATGAAGCTTGTTGGGTCGCTCCCTTCATAGAGAGGCCGATCAAGCTCAAGGTCCCCATGAGGAGAATAATGGCAAAGAGCAAGAGAGACTTGGGCCATTTACGTGTGATATAAGCAAAAGCATTTCGCAACATAACATTCCCTCCTTACTTGCTCTTCTCAACGAGGCTACGGCGACTCAATTCCAAAACCACATCGGAGGCTTCTGCCACTTCCTTGCTGTGGGTGACGACGATGACACATTTTTGGCGCTCCTTGGCCAACTTCTTCAAAATGGCAATGATGTCACCTGCTGTCTGTTCGTCTAGGTTACCGGTCGGCTCATCTGCCAAGATGACAGGTGCTTCTGAAACGAGCGCTCGCGCAATGGCCACCCGTTGCTGCTGCCCTCCAGACAATTGAAGGACATTGCGTTTGATTTGCGTTTCATCCAATCCCAATTCCAAGAGAATTTCTTTCCCAGCTTGTTTGTTAACCAGGCGAACATTTTCAAGTGGTGTCAAATAATCAATCAAATTGTAATTCTGAAAGACTAGGGAGACATGGTGCTTGCGGTGGTAGCTAGACCCTTTGGTCTGGATGTCCTCCCCATCAAAGAGAACCTGTCCCTTTTTGGGATTATCAAGACCAGCCAAGAGGGAGAGGAGGGTTGATTTCCCAGCTCCTGACTGACCAATAATACTGTAAAATGTCCCATTTTCGAACTGATAGTTCACGTCTGAGAAGATCTCTTCTTGGTAACTTTGATAGCTATAGGCTACATGTTTGAGTTCTAACATAGGTGTCATTTCTCCTTAACTCATTTTTGTTAATATTTCTTTTGGTGTCTTGCGCCAGATCATGCTGGTAGTTACACCGAGCGACAGAAGGATCAAGCACAAGAGGCTAACATAGGCGATTCCTAAGGAAAGGCCTTGAGGGATTTGGTTGAGCAATTCTAAGGTCTGCTGTTGACCCGTCTGTCCGACAAACTGTTCTAAGAAACGATGGCTGACCATCCGCCCGATGAGAAAGGCTGGGATCACCGCTAGTAAGGATACCAGCACCACTTCCAAGAGGAACTGTCTAAAGATCCGGCCCTTGCTCTTCCCAATGGCTAAGAGAACCCCGATTTCGTGGATCCTCTCCCGTGTCCAGAGACTGAGTAAGAGCGATAGAGCACCTGCTCCCGTCACCAGGAGGACGATCATCATGATCCGCACCAGGCCTTCTAGGGTCTGAGAGGATTCCTTCATCTGGTCAAAGGCCTTGCGATCTTCGACCACGCGTAGCGATTGCCAATCCAGATCCAAGCTTTTGACTTGCTTCAAGAGGGCATCGATTTTCTCAGGATCTTTGACCCCAAAGGTGACCTGGGTCACTTCTTGCTGACTGAGACCAAGAAGCTTGGTCGCATCCTCATAAGAAAGGTAGACTTGATTCTCACTCAAATCAGAGGTCATTCCTGTGAATTTTTCCTGTTTCTTACCCGAAAAGATCCCAACGATTTTAAAGGTTTGCTCTTTGGCAGGAGTCTCTCCCATCTGAAAGCTGGATAAGGTCAAGGAATCTCCGACCTTTAGCTTATTCTTCTTAGCCAACTCTTGGTGAATCAAGATCTGCCCGCGAGCCTTATCGGATAAGTGCTTGCCTTGCACCAGTTGAAAACTGCCACTGCGGAAATCCAGGTGCTGGTCTGTCTTCTGGGTAAAGACAGCGCCCAGCGCTTGCTTGGCTTCCTGACCCAGATCATCCCGCTCTACCGACTGCTGACCCGTCACCGCTTCTTTCCCAAGAATGCGAACGGGACTTTCATATTGTGGGACCATGGATCCTACCCCAGCTAGTTGCTGCACTTTTTTAGCCTCCTTCAGAGCAAAGGGAGCATTCCCCTGTTTACTGGTCAGGGCAAAACTGGTCCCAGCCGACTGCTTGATATGGTCCTCCAACCTTTCTCCCACTTGCATCAGTGAAAAACAGAAATACAAGCAAGAAAGGATCAAGAGGAGAATCAGAAAGAGGACCAGATTCCTCGTTCTTTTTCGAGTAATATAGGCAATTGCCTGTTGTAAGAGCATGAATTCACCCTCCATTTCAAAGCCCACAGCAATACAATATGGGCACTTTCATCATTTGTTATAGTTATTATAGAAAAGAAATGTGAAATGTTTATGAAATAGAAAGAGAGTGGGACAGAAATCGGTAATTCGTTAGAATTCGATTTCGTCGTCCCACCTCCGCACAGTTGAGTAGGGCTGTAAAAGCTGATGAAATCAGCGTAGTAGAGCCCACTCAACCACTGCGTCTTGATCGACAATCCAAAAATAATTGAGAGGCTAGGACTTTTGTCCCAGCCTCCATTCGATTTACATAATATTTCGTAAATCATACGTCCCACTTGCTTGACCTTATTTTTCAAAGATTTCTCCTTCTTGGATCCTTGAAAAGATCTGATCGGTCTGTCGAACATTCAAGAAGCTCCAAAGAGCAAAACCACCAAAGGTAAAGAGATAAATAGCTGTCAGTAACCGTTCAGGACTACTAAGACTGATATAAACTACTGCTAGATTGAAGAAGACAAGAAAGATGGTTTGAATAGGATTTAAGAGAGCAATGAGAAAACTATTCAGACAGACCTTTCTTGTAGGATCTTCAAAGAGGCCGATATAAGGGAAGATCAAGGTCATCCCTCCACATAGAAGGACGATAAAGGGAAGCAAGATCCAAATCCCATACTCACTTAAGAAGGCCGTATTTGAAAAAAGACAGTAATCCAGATAAAGAAGGGCTGATAGTCCTAGACAAGTCAGCCAAATCACCGTCGCTTGCTTGAAATTGGTGCGAAAGAGACGGAAAAAATGAAAGACGAGATCCGTATCTTCCCCTTTCAACAAGCGGTGCCACATGGTTGCTAAAGTCGTAAGTGATGCACCGATCGTGAGAATCGGAAGACAGCAAACGATAAACAAGGTGTTCAAGATAATAATGTCCGTAAACCGGGTCAAGGTCTTGACCAAGCGTCCATCCAATGAAAATAATTTTTGCATCTTCTTCTCCTTGTTCTTCATCTCAATTTCTGCTACTTCCTCTAGGGAAGCACTCAGGGGCTTTACGCCCCTGAGTTACTTACTTGAATCCATTTAGACCCCTATTACTTCACTTCTTTTTGGTAACGATCATAGGCATCCTGTTGAATCTTCATAAAGTCATCAATGCCCATCTTCTTCAAGGTTGCTTTGTAATCGTCCCAATCCTTTTCGACGCCCCCTTCGACAACCCATTTAGAAGCTTGTTGGGTAACATAGGAGTTGATATCGACATAAATAGAGGACAATTTGTTCAATTCTTCTTGAGAGTAGATGACATTTGGATATGCTGGCAAAGCGTATTGTTTCAATTCTTTGTCCATCTTCAATTTGAGGCCATCACCTTGCGTTTGGTCGATGTCGACATGACTATTGATATCATCTGACACATATTTTGGTCCAAAGTCACGAAGGGAATTGATCCAAGCCCATTCATCGGCAGATTTACCATCTTTTGGAGCCAAAACCTTGTACTTGGCACCATCTTTTTCAGTCGCAATGCCAAAGGATCCATAGAAGTTTTGAATGCTGGCATCATCCGTGTAGAATTTATCCAACCATTTGAGCAATTTTGCAGGGTCCTTGCACTTATTCGTGATCAAGATTTCATTGCGTCCATAGTTCAAATGATCTGGGTCAGAAATGACATATTGTTTGCCATCTGGGCCTTTCAATGCTGGCAGAGGAGCATATTCGCTGGCATGTTGGCCGAAGGTTGCATCTGCTGTCCAACCACTTGACACACCGACACGCGCCACTCCCTTGTCCATCCGTTTGGCAACAGACATAGAGGTATCTTCTGTAAAGAGTTCAGGGTCGATCAAGCCTTTCTTGTAAGCTTCATGCATCGCCGCTATCCCTTGTTTATAACTTTCTTCCGTCCGGAGGTAGACCGGTTTGCCATCTTTGACGGACATTTCATAGGTATTGTCTCCGCCCAGACGGTTGTTGAATGGCAAGATATAAGAGAAGGTCGGATCAAAGTTACCAGAGCCAAATGGAATTTCATCATTGACATCCCCATTGCCATTGGCATCTTTGTCCTTGAAGGCTTGTAAAACAGTCACCAATTCATCATAGGTTTCCGGCATCTTCAAGCCAAGGTTGTCCAACCATTTCTTATTAATAAAGAGTTGGTTGCCGACGATTGGCCGCATTGGCAATTTCTTAGGTAGGCTGTAAATATGACCATCTGGGTTGGTCACCATGGCTTTTAATTTCGGTTCTTTTTCAAAGGCCTTGTTCAAGTTGGGCATATTATCCTTGATCAAATCTTCCAATGGAATGAACATATTTTGGTTCTGAGCGATTTCAGAATCCGTGAAGGCATTGGATCCCAAGAAAGCGTCTGGTAAATCTCCACTGGCAACAAGAACAGATTTCTTATCAGACCAGTCTGCAGCCACCATGGTATCCCATTTGATCTTGATACCTGATTCCTTGGCTGAATCATCTAGAAAGCCTTTGTGATAGTCTTCCCCCCAATCCGACCAACGAACGGTCGTGATCTTGAAGGTATTTCCATCATTCTTGTCGTTGCTTGATTTATTTGTGGAAGCTCCACAAGCCGTCAAGCCAGCTAAAGCAGCTGCTCCAAGGAGCAGATAGGCAAATTTCCTGTTTTTCATGATCTTCTCCTATTCTTTCAAGGCCCCTATCATGACACCTTGATTAAAGTATTTTTGGACGAATGGATACAGCATCATAATCGGTGCTGTTGAGATAACGATGGCTGCATATTTCATCATATCAGCCTTAATACGGAGGTCAGAAGCTACCTCCCCTGTTGCTTGCGATTGCAACATTTGATTACTAATTAAGAGACGGCGCAGGATCAGTTGTAGGGGTTGGAGATTTTCATTGGTCAAATAAATCAGGGCATTGAACCAAGAATTCCAGATCCCTACTGCTGTCCAAAGTCCAATAACGGCAATAATAGCCTTGGACAAGGGGAGCACGATCTTTCTGAAGTAATGAATGGTTCCGCACCCATCGATCTGGGCGGCTTCCCACATCCCTTCTGGAATACTATTGTTGAAGAAAGTCCGAGCTACAACGATATTGTAAGGGGATACTGCAAACGGTACGACCATTACCCAGAAGGTGTCGACCAAGCCCAATTGTTTCACTGTCAAATAAATGGGAATCAAGCCCCCAGAGACGAACATAGGAACGATAAAGAAGACACTGACCCATTTCTTAGCAAAGAGGTCCTTTCGCGACAAGGCGTAACCAGCCGGGATATTAATGACCAGGGCAACGATGGTTCCCACAACCGTGTAAAGGATGGTGTTGAGATAGCTCTTTAGAAATAAAGGCTGTTCAATCAAGCGTTGATAGCCATCTAGTCGCCATTCCCTCGGGATAAACCAAACCTTACCAGTTGCCACATCAGACGGATTACTGAAGGAGGCAATAATGACAAACCACAAAGGGTAGACAATCAAGAGAATCAAGCAAATCGCTAGACCATAGATAAAAACATCAAAGAGGATTTCTGACTTGGTCTTTCTCGCATGTTGAAACAATTTCACAATTTCTCCTCCTTTCTAGAACAATCCTGTCTTGGTATAGCGTTTCGCAAACCAGTTGACCGACAGTAAGATGATCAAGTTAACCAAGGTATTAAAGAGACCGATCGCTGTCGAATAACTATATTGAAAATTAATCATCCCCACTTTGTAGACATAGGTCGAAATGATTTCACTTCCTGCCAGATTGAGTGGATTTTGCAAGAGCAAGACCTTTTCAAAACCAACACTGAGTAGGCTGCCTGCTCTGAGAATCAAGAGAATCATCGCCGTTGGTAACAGTAAGGGTAAGTCAATATGACGGATTTTTTGCAATCGACTCGCCCCGTCCATAGTCGCTGCTTCATAAAAGGTTGGATCAATGGCTGATAGAGCGGCTAGATAGATGATACTATCCCAACCGATATGTTGCCAGACATCACTCCAGACATAGACACCCGCAAAGCTACCCGGTTTGGATAAGAGGGCAGGCATCTTTAAGCCGACCAATTTGAGGACATTGGCTAACAGTCCACTACTTGGAGAGAGAAAAAGAATAATCATCCCACACATGACCATGGTCGAGATAAAATGAGGCAAATAAGTTGTTACTTGAAAGATTTTTTTGAACTTGCCCACACGAATTTGGTTGCAAATGATGGCTAGAACAATCGGCAAGGGAAAACCAACCAGAATACTGTAAATAGAAATTTTCAAGGTATTCTTCATGGTTGTCGCAAATTGGAAGGATGAGAAGAACTGGTTAAAATACTTAAGACCAGCCCAAGGACTTCCAAATATCCCAGTAGCGGGAGAGTAATCTTTAAAAGCGATGACTAGACCCGCCATAGGGATATAGGCAAATAAAATCAATAAAATAATCGATGGCAGGAGCAGCACATATAAAGGAATATTTTTCTTAAATTTGCTCTGCTTCGCATTTACTTCGCTTTTCATAAGGCCCTCCTTTTCTTTCTCCTCTATTTTATAGGAATCCTTTCCATCTTTATAGAACTTTTTCGTGCATCTTCATTCACTTTTCCGTTTTCTCCACACAAAAACATGCACTTTCCCGATTTTTTTTACTTTAATATCGGTTTTGTTCATGAATCCGTTTTCAAATAGTGCTATAATATATGTGAGGTGCTCATTATGAAAGCTATTCACAGAAGTACACGAGATCACTCGATTCAATTTTTTTCGCGCCTACTCTTTCTCCTCTTAGTCGTCAATACCTTGATCAACCTTTTGATAGGTGGGATTAGCCGAAATTTTATTAAACACCAAAATATGCTCCATTTAGAGGACTCGATTCATATCTATGCGGATTCCTTAAATACAGAGCTTCACTCCGTTGAGCGTTTTATGTACAGTACCATTAGTCACAATGACTATTTGACAGAGCTCAATACTCCGCTTGATTTCACGGATTTTCATGAAAATCTAAAAAAACTGCGGATTGATTTCACGGAGTTTCAGTACCAGATGGATAGCCCCATTACCTTTTTCATAGAGACAAAAGATATCCCACATTTTTTCAACGCTTCCAGTCTTCAACTGCCCTACCTGGACTATGTACAATTGAAAGATCATCTTAAAACCTATGACAAAGAAACAGACAAGACCCGTCAAAAATGGCAACGAATCAGCCTGAACCAGCATGATTATCTCTTAAAATCCCTCCATTACAAGGGCAAGGCTATCTATGCCATCATTTCTACCCAGGATATTTTAAAACCCTTGCAAAAGCTCAATATCGGGAAAAAAGGGCGCTTATCCATCGATCGCCCCAACCAGATCCATGCTACAGATTCCGTCATTCAAGCCGGTAGCAATCAAACCCACCTGCCTTTTGATCTGTATGTGACGGTCGATTACGGAGACGTTTTCCGTACAAATATCGTACTGGAAACCCTTCTCTCCTTGGTCCCTTTGATCATCGCCGTTCTCTCCACCATTCTGATCCTTTATATTCGTCAACGGATGATCCAACCGATGAAACGACTCACCCAACGCCTTTCTCAGCTAGATGCTGCTTCTACCAAGCTAGATGTAATCGAAGACCAAGGGATCTTAGAGATCGATCAGGCCAATCACAAGCTCAATCAGGTTCTGATCCATATGAAAGACCTCCAAATTCGAGCCTACCACGCGCAACTCAATCTCAAAAAAGTCGAACTCAATTACCTCAAAAATCAAGTTCGACCCCATTTTTACCTCAACATGCTTTCCATGATTCACAGCATGCTCCAAACCAAGGACTATAAGGAAATCGAGGAGTTGACCAAGGTGACTTCCAACTACTTGCGTCACCTCTTTCAAGCCAATCAAGATTTCAATCGCTTAACAGATGAAATCCAACATATCCGAAATTACCTAGAAATCCAGAAAATCCGCTATGGGGACAGCATCCACTTTGACCTGGACTGGGATCCTGGTCTGAAAGATGCGGCTATTCCCCCTCTGCTTTTACAAACCTTTGTGGAAAATGCCATCAAACACGGCTTTTCTTTCCAAGATTCCTTCCACATTCACCTTTCCATTCATGAAGAAGCAAACCAACAGCTTGCCATTTCCCTTCAGGATAATGGACCCGGTTTTAGCTCCGCTATCTTACAAGATCTAGCAGAGAAAAAATCCTTAGTCACTGAAAATGGCCACCACATTGGTTTGACCAATGCACGGGAGCGACTAGATCTCCTCTATCCAGATCACTACACCCTTCAATTTTCAAATGGATCCCAAGGAGGGGCCCGCATCCAACTGAGCCTTCCTTACGAACCCTACAAAGGAGACACACATGAATATCCTACTCGTTGACGATGATCGTTTTATCATTAAAGCCCTACAGGAAACCATCCATTGGGAAGCCTTGGGCATTGAGCAGGTATATACTGCCTCCAGTCTGAGCCAAGCCCAAGCCATCATTCAAAGTCACCCGATTGCCCTCATGATCAGTGATATCGAGATGCCACAAGGCAGTGGGTTAGATCTCCTAGCCTGGGTCCGGTCAGAAAAATATGACATTCAAACGATCTTCCTCACCAATTATGCTGATTTCAATTATGCCCAAAAAGCCATTGAACTCCAAAGTTTTGAATACTACCTCAAGCCGATTGACCCAGATCGCTTAGAATTTATCATTCAAAAAGCCCTCAATAAGATCAAGCGCCACAAGAGTGCGGCCCAATTAGCACAACAAGGACAAAAAGAAGCTGAATTTTGGCATGACTACTTGCGAAAACCACGTCCATCTCAAGCAGAACAGCTCCTTCAAGAAGTGACAAAACGGGGTTATATCCCCAAACCACATGAAGACTACCTCTTAGTCCTCATCACTCTCCACTTAGTTGAAGAAGACTTTCACCCCAGCGTCCCTTCTTGGCGCTTGCAGCTCCGCCATTGTATCAAGGATCTCTCCCTGGATTTCCCTGTCCACTACTGCGCCCTCAGTAAAATCGAAAGCCAGACTGATCGCTACCTCTGCCTCTTCAAAAAGAATCAGACCGCAGAGTGTGCAGACTTCCTAAAGGCTATCCAGCAGAAGATCCAGCAAGACTTAGACCGATCCTCTATCCTTCTCTATTCAGATACTATTTCCCTTGAGACGCTCTTGATGAAGGCTCTGCAACTCTGCCAATACAGTGAGGAACAAGTCTTCCATTGGGACAGTATCCACTCCTATGCTTCTTTGGCTCCACAACCTCAAAAGCCTGCTCATCGGACATCGCTCACTTTTACAAATCAGCTAGAGACGGAACAGCTCCTCCAAATCATCCATAGCTTAGAAACTCAAGATCGCATCCCGCTCTCAGCTCTGAGTGAACTCCAGCTAGACTGGACCCAGCAAATTGGGATTTATCTGGACAAGAACGGCATTCTCGCCCACAAGTTATTTCAAAACAAACACCATCAATTTCTCTTCGAACGGCGTTTTCATGCCATCGAAGCTTTTGAAGCCTATATTAGGGATTACTGGAGCTCTGCTCGCCATTATGTGATCGATCTAGAACACCAATCCAATCTCATCCAGCGGATCACTGACTACATCGATCACCATTACAAGGAGGATATTAGTCGCACCAAGCTAGCCGAAATGGTTTTTCTTAGTCCAGATCATCTAGCGAGGATGTTTAAGCGCGACACCGGCGAAACACTGGTGAAATACATCACCGATAAACGGATGGCCGCCGCAAAAGAGATGCTATCGCAAAGCGATACCCCCATTTACCAAGTTGCCCTCCAGGTGGGATATGACAACTACTCCTACTTTACAAAGGCTTTTAAACAGAAGGTCGGCCTCTCCCCAGGAGATTACCGCAAACAATGCCAAGAAGCCTTTTAAAACAAGAAAAAACCTTTGAAAAAGGATTTCTTTTCAAAGGTTTTATTTTCTTTTCTTTCTGATTTCTTTTTCAATGGCACTAGCAATTTTCTCCACCATATAGGCCGTCTGGAGATTGCGTAAGATCAAGAGGGCCCAAAAACATGTAAAGAGCATTTGACCCGCCATGGTCGCTTCATTGAAAAAGTATGTCTCCATAGCAGTAAAGACTGCTATCACTGCAAATTGTTTTCTATTCATAAAATTATTTTACCATGATTCAGTAAAAAATTCATGTATTAATCGTCTTGCAGGGTGATTTTATCGGATAAAAAGTGAAATTCCTCAGGGATGACACTTTCCTCTTCTTCTACCACTTCCGCTTTTTGACCACGCGCCTTAGCCGAAAACTCTGCCCGGATTTGGGTCCATTCTTCCATCGAAACCGCTAAAATCTCTGGTGAGAAGCCCGCAGCATTGCTGAGGATATTTCCAAACATGGTATTGAGGTTGTCCCGCTTCATGGTCTGTTCAGCATTAAAGGCAGACTCAAAGGCTAAAATGGCGTGATTTTCATTAGCAGCGACCGGCTGGGATCCGATTAAGAGAGCCTTATCCGCACCTGCCAAACTCTCGATGATTTCCCCCCAAGCGTTCTGAAGACGGATCAAGTTGGTCCGTGCCAACTCTGGGTTTTCAACCGCCTCTTGTAAAATGGCATTGACCTTATTTCGATCCGCACGGTAGCCCTTGTTCGACTTGGTTGGACGAGTTACTGCTGGTTTTGAGGCAGGAAGACTGCTACCCGATTGCGCTAACTGTTGCTTGAGCTGAGCGACTTCCTTCTTCAAGTCTTCCAGCTGAGCTAGTACATTGGAAGGAACCTCCACAGCTGCTGAGTTAGAAACTTGGCCTGTGCTTTCAGCCAATTTAATGGTCATCATTTCAGTGTAGATGCGCGGTTGCAGGCTATTTTTGATATCCGCTAGACTGGTTGTCGCCTGGTCAATCAGGGCAAAAAGACGGGCTTGATCGGCTTCAAGATTCGCCGCAAATAAGTCACTATTGTGGGTATTTTCTCCACCCGTCTGGACAATCAAGAGATCTCTCAGGTATTGAAGTAAGTCCGTGACAAAGCGGGCCATATTCTTCCCATTATCAAAGATAATCGCCAGCTGATCCAGCGCCGCTGTCGCATCATGAGCCAGAATGGCAGCCACGTACTGATCGAGCGCAGCTAGGCTGATGGAGCCGGTAATCTCTTCGGCGATCGCTGTCGTCAACTCACTACCCGCAGTCAGACTCAGGGCTTGGTCCAAAATGGACAAGGCATCCCGCATCCCACCTTCAGCGCGCCGGGCGATGATCTGAACAGCATCTGCTTCATAGGCAATGCCTTCTGTAGCTAGGATGCTTTCCAAATGGTGAACGATATCCGGCAGTTTGATGGATTTGAATTCAAAGCGTTGCACCCGAGACAGAATGGTGGCTGGAATCTTGTGTAACTCCGTTGTTGCAAGGATAAAAACCACGTTTTCCGTGGGCTCTTCCAGTGTCTTCAACAAGGCGTTAAAGGCCCCTGTTGAGAGCATATGGACCTCATCGATAATGTAGACCTTGTGCTTGGCTAGACTCGGAGCATAGGTGGATTTGTCGCGAATATCCCGAATTTCATCGACCCCATTGTTGGAGGCCGCATCAATCTCGATGACATCTTCTAGACTCCCATTGGTAATGGATTCACAGATATAGCAGTCATTACAAGGCTCCCCATTGACTTGATTAGGACAGTTCATGGCCTTAGCAAAGATCTTAGCCACACTGGTTTTCCCAGTACCACGAGGACCTGAAAAGAGATAGGCATGGCTGATCTTATCCTGCTCAACGGCCTGTCTCAATGTCCGTGCCACTACTTGCTGGCCGACCAATTGGCCAAAGGTCTGGCTCCGGTATTTCCGATATAAAGCTTGATACATTAGTTCTTAACTCCAAACATCTTAAAGTCCCAGTTTGTCTTATCGATCAAGAGAGCGACAAACTTTTCTAAATACTCCTGATCCAGCTGATCGTAGTCAGAGACACACTCCGAATCCAGGTCTAAAACCCCAAGGAGCTGACCGTCCTTGATCATAGGCACCACAATCTCACTCATAGCCCGACTATCACAGGAAATATAGTTGGCATGCTGGCGCACATCATCGACAATCATGGTTTCCTGCTTTTGAGCTGCTTCTCCACAGACACCCTTTCCAAGAGCGATATGGACACAAGAAACACCTCCCTGAAAAGGTCCCAGGATCAATTCCGTTTGGTCATACAAATAAAAACCCGCAAAGACCGAACGAGGCAGGGCTTGATTTAACAGCGCACTGGCATTGGACAGATTAGCCAAGGCATTGGTTTCATCCATTAAGAGAGCGTCTAACTGAGCCAGCAAGAGCTGGTATTGTGATTCTTTTTCCGATTGTTTCATACTTTCCATTATACCAAATCTTTGCCCAAAAATTAAGCTTCAAACAGCGAAAGAAAAGAGAGTGGGACAGAAATCGGTCATTCGTTAGAATTCGATTTCGTCGTCCCACCTCCGCACAGTTGAGTAGGGCTGTAAAAGCTGATGAAATCAGCGTAGTAGAGCCCACTCAACCACTGCGTCTTGCTCGACAATCCAAAGATAATGGAGAGGCTAGGACTTTTGTCCCAGCCTCTGGAATATAGATAAACTAATTTTTAGTAAAATAACTTAAGCGATTCTGCAAAGAGATAAAATCGAGGTCTCATTAATTTAAATTGATAAAGAATATACTAAACTTTCCGCTGTGAGAAAAGTGCCTGAAGCTTAACTGCTTCAGGCACACGGAATTATTGAGACCTTAGGATCAATAATTAGTCATGGAACTTCTTAAAAGAAGTTCGCTGACGTCCGCACTCACCTAAGGAAAGTTTTTTATGATACCTTTATCTATTCATGCAGCCGATTGAAGTGAAAGACTTCAAAATATTGAATGGCCCGGTAGATTAAAAAGATGGTTAAGATGATGGCCACCAGCCAAATCGTCTTTAATCCATAAAACTGGATCAAGTAGGTCGAAAAAATGGCCCCACAGACGAAACTCCCGATCAAGCAGGTCATAAAGATGGCTTCCCAGAGGAATTTCATCTCCTTTTCTCTGACAAAATTTCCATAAGCCACCATGGTTTTCTTGAGATTTCCGGTCATAAAAGAGTGGTTGTAGGCATAGCTACCTACTTCTCCAAATGAGGTCGCTACGATTCCTAAACTCAGGCCAAAAAAAGGCACGATGAAGACATTTTTTACCGATGCTGGCAAAAATCCCGTCACCAAAGTTGTGAGGATATAGGGCACTAGGGTACTCAAGCGCCAGACTGAATTATCAATCAAGCGACGCAAGACCGTCATTAAAAAGATCCCCAGCATAAAGGCCAGCATCGTGGCTAACTTCACTTCTACATCTGAGATCTGCTGGCCGATCAAACCAACCGATAGAAAGACCACATTTCCCGTCTGGCCTGCCGCCAAGGTCCCACCCCGACAAATAAAGGTATAAGCATCTGAAAAACCAGCACACATGGTCAATAAACAAGCGAACGCCTTAGTCCGCGAATGAAACTCCCTTTTCATTTTCATTCTCCTTAGGAAAAAGAGGGAGTGGTAGAAAATATTTAAATAAACATTTCCCATACCACCCCCACAAAGTTGATCGAGAACTCTTCTGAGTCTTTTAGCGAATGAAGAGTCTCACCAACTACTGAGACATTCCGTAATTCCAACTATTGTTATAGGATTGGAGAGCGATTGCCCTCTTGCTCCCTATCTTTATTTTCCTTCACGCGCTTCGTTGAGGATTTTTTCAATCTTGGTTGTGATCAAGTCAATCGCAACTGTGTTGGTCACGCCCTCAGGAATGATCACGTCCGCATAACGCTTGGTTGGCTCGATGAACTGGTGGTACATCGGTTTTACTACACCAAGGTATTGCTCAATGACACTATCCAGACTCCGGCCACGCTCCTCCATATCGCGCTTGATCCGGCGAATGATCCGCACATCATCATCCGTATCAACGAAAATCTTGATGTCCATCAGGTCCCGAAGGCGCTTGTCTTCAAGAACTAAGATCCCTTCCACGATGAAGACATCCTGTGGTTCCTGACGATAGGTCTTGCTGCTGCGCGTATGTTCCGCATAGTCATAGGTTGGGATATCCACTGGACGACCTGCCAAGAGTTCATTGATCTGCGCAATCATCAAATCCGTATCAAAGGCAAAAGGATGGTCATAGTTGGTCTTGATCCGCTCCTCAAAGGTCAAATGACTTTGGTCCTTGTAATAAGAATCATGCTCAATCATGGCAATCTTTTCATTCGGGAAATTGGCCAAAATGGCACGAGACACACTGGTCTTTCCACCACCAGAGCCACCAGTAACACCAATAATAATAGGTCTATTTTGCATTTTCTACTCCATTACCTGTAGTCGCCTGAGAAGAAATAGACATCTCAGATACATCTTATCCATTTTACCATATTTTTTCCTAGACATGAATAGTTTTTCAGTCAGAAATTTGGAAACAAAAAGGACCTTGCGGTCCTTTGATTATTTCACTTTTTCTAGTTTTGCAGCAAATTCATTACCACCACGTAAGACGAGTATATTTTTTCCACCATTGACAGGTACGAAACAATAATTTGAATTAGCTTGTATATAGACTTCCTTAGCGCTCTTCACTTGATAGCCTTCTGATTTCACCGCTTCTTGAATTACGTCAAATGTGTGTTCAATCTCTTCTTTAGAAGTCGTGTCTCCATCATACTTTTCTTGATCAGCTAGAGAATAGAATGCGTAAGCCTTGTTATCGTAATACTTATCACTTATAATTCCATGATCTGAAATCTGAACAGTTGTATTATCTCCTTCTGTCACATTCTTCCATTTTCCAACCATGGCCTTTGGTGTTTCAACCTTGTGATAGACCAAATTATCTTCAAAGTTTCCTTTGTATGACTTATAAGTTTTCAAGTCGAATAAATCATTTCTTAAAATAATATTGCTTCCGTCTTTTTGGAGCAAGTTATAGCGTGTGTTCCCACCAGACTTAATAACAACTATTTCTGTCGTCTTCAGGTTAAATTTCTTATCGACATCCGCAAGTGAATGCAAGTCTGTTGCATTTAACAAAGAAAGTGCTGTATTAAATTCTTTTTTCGCTTCATTGCCCTTGAGAACCTTTTTGATGTTCTCGCCACCATTGACTTTTTGTTTCTTTCCACTTAGTTCATAAGTGACCGGACTTGAATCCGTATTTCGCAACCAAACACCATCTAGACTTGGTCCACCTGAAAAGAAAAAGAACCAAGCAAAGGCAATCACTGCGACAAGTCCCGCAACTGCAGCCCCAATTTGGGCTTGTTTATTGAAAGAAAATGTCAATTTTTTTGGTCTTGGAACAGGTTGTAAGGTTTTCGCCGATGGCTGCGGTTGGACAGAAGTTGGCTGCTCTTGGGAAAGAGGCGCACTAGGTGCAACAGGTCCTTCCTGAGCAGGAGCCTGCGCTTCAGTGGCTGGAGCTGGTGCCTCAGTTGTTGGAGTCGGCGCTTCTTTTCGCTCTACGACAAACTCCCCTTTTTCACGCGCTTCTTGAAATTCTTGCATACTTGGCTTGCGACCATTGACCGCTTCAAAATATTCAACCCAATCTTTTTGATTCATCATATTCCCCTTATTGATTCATTATAAAAACTAACCATATTATACCACAAATCCATGGTATATTTTGTGATTTTCAGAAAATAAAAGAAAAGGACCTTACGGTCCTTCTAATTTATTTCACTTTTTCCAATTTTTCAACTAAATGATAGTCTTCTGTGAAAACAAGGACTGTCTTCCCTCCATTTACAAGGACATAATAAAAATCAGATCCTAGTTGCTTGTACACGTCTTTCATACTAGTTAGCTGGTAATCTTGGGAATCGACCGCATCTTGAAGATCTTCATAGACCTCTTTCACTTTGTCAGCTGTCTTTTCTTGATCAAACTTAGTTGAAGGCATCTTTTGGAGCTCTTCTAGACTATAAAAAGCCGTACCTTCGCTACTATCATATTCACTATAAGTAAGAATACCACGATCATTTAATTCAAGATAATTGGTTTCATCATCAAAAGAACGCTCAATTTTCCATTTCCCAACTAGAACTTTAGGAATTTCTGTCTTGTGAAAAATAGCATTCTTCTTAAAGCTTTCTGAATGATCACTATAGGTAACCAAATCCATCAAGTCATTGGCTAAAATCACATTGGTCCCATTGCTTTGGAGTAGATTATAAACAAGCCCATGCTCGTCTTTAATGATGATAACTTCCCTCGTGTGGAGGTCAAATTTTCTATCAACATCTGCTAAGTTTTTCAGCTTGGAGTAGTTTAACTGGTTTAAAGCTTTCTGAAACTCTTGTTTTGCTTCATTACCTTTGTAAACTTTCTCAATCTTATACTTACCATACGATCGTGGATCTTCTTGATTTAACTCATAAACCACTGCTGTTGAATCAGCAGGTCCAACCCAAATTCCTTCCAAACTTGGAGTCGGTTGGAAGAAAAAGAAATAAGCCAGTACAATAACAGCTAGTATTCCCACACCTGATAAAGCCCATTTGGTCTGCTTATTCCATTTCACACTAAAGCGTTTGATAGCTAGAGTCTCATACCCTGACTCCACTTGTGACGGCATTTGAACCTGCTCACTTTTCTCTCGTGAGGCTACCGCTGATGGAACTGGTGCTTCAGGAACGGTCTCTTTTCGTTCCACTACAAACTCACCATTCGCTCGTGCATTTTGAAACTCTTGCAGACTCGGCTTACGGTTATGGAGTGCTTCAAAATAGTCTACCCAATCTTTTTGATTCATCTATTCCTCCTAATCGATGATTGTTTTCAAACTGATCCTATTATACCATACATGAAAAGGCAATCACTCATTTTCAGAAAATAAAAGAAAAAGTCCAAGCGATTTTCTACTTGGACTTTCTTCCTTATTTCAAAACTTCTTGTGTCTTCGCATAGTTGGCTTCGACAGCTTCTTTTTCAGCTTTCCACCAGTCTTGGTGGTCTGTGTACCACTTGATGGTTTCTTCCAAACCTGCTTCGAAGTTGGTGAATTGTGGTTCCCAACCCAATTCTTCACGCAATTTGGTTGAATCAATAGCGTAACGCAAATCGTGACCAGCACGGTCTGTTACACGGTCGTAGGCATCTTTTGGTTGACCCATTTTTTCAAGGATCAATTCAAGCACTTCCTTGTTGTTCTTTTCACCATCGGCACCGATCAGGTAAGTTTCACCGATACGGCCTTTAGTGAGGATAGCCCAAACACCAGTTGAGTGGTCGTTGGTGTGGATCCAGTCACGGACGTTCTTGCCTTCACCATAAAGTTTTGGTTTGATACCAGACAAGATATTGGTGATTTGACGTGGGATGAACTTCTCGATGTGTTGGTATGGACCATAGTTGTTTGAACAGTTTGAAATCGTTGCTTTGACACCAAATGAACGTACCCAAGCTTTCACAATCAAGTCAGAAGCAGCCTTGGTTGATGAATAAGGTGATGATGGGTTGTATTTGGTTTCAGCAGTGAATTTTTCACCAGGACCTTCCCCATGTCCAGGAAGATCTTCGCGCAATGGAAGGTCTCCATAGACTTCGTCTGTTGACACGTGGTGGAAACGAATGTCGTATTTACGAGCTGCTTCCAAGAGTGTGTAAGTTCCAACAAAGTTTGTATAGATAAATGGAGATGGGTCTTTGAGGGAGTTGTCATTGTGGCTTTCAGCCGCATAGTGAACAATAGCATCAGCCTTGGCAGCCAATTTGTCAACTAATTCAGCATCAGCGATGTCTCCCACCACCAACTCAACACGATCTCCAAGGATTTCTTCGATGTTGGCACGGTTACCAGCATAAGTAAGTTTGTCCAAGACTGTCACATGGACATCTGGATGGTTGTTGTAGACATAGTGTACGAAGTTTGAACCGATGAAACCAGCTCCACCAGTTACGATGATATGTTTATATTCTGACATTTTTTCTCCAAATAATTTTTAGTTTTGATTGTTCCTTTAGCTAATGAGGCACGCCAGCAACCTTTCGGTTTCATGGCTAAATCCGAAGCCGAAGTCTCCGGATTTCCCTACAAGATTCCTTGAGGGAATCTTGTTTTCACTAGGGCAGAAACTCTCTTATAACGCTCCTTGCAGTCGCGATATTGCTGCGCAAAATTCATTCTTACAAATCTTCTGCTTTTAGGGGTTTGACGTCTTTGAGCAATGGGTGGTTCTTGTCTGCTTCTGAGACTTCTGCTTCTTCCAAGTTTTCCCATTGGATATCTAGGCTTGGGTCTGCATAGTTGACAAAAGCATATTTTGGTTTGAGTTCCAGTGCCCAGTAGTCATTGACTAAGTAAGTATAGGCAACTTTGTCTGTCAAAACTTGGAACCCATTGGCTACACCACGAGGGACGAAGATGCCTTTTGAAGCATCGATCACGGTTTGGTAGGTGTTTCCAAAGCTATCGCCTTCACGAAGGTCTACCCAAGTTCCAAGAACCTTGCCTTCATCTGCTACAGAGATGTACTTGTCCCATGGCTCTGCATGCAAGCCACGCAAAACATTCTTACGAGAGAATGAAATATTGTTTTGCAACTTGCCTTCTGCAAAGAAGCTTTCAGGGAATCCAAGGGGAAGCATTTTCTCTTTTTGGAAGTTTTCTTTAAACCAACCACGGTTATCCCCGCGCACTGGAATATCAAACTCCATCAAGCCTGGGATGGCTTCAATTTTGCGGGCTGCTAATTCTTTATCAAAAAATTGTTCCGTCATTATGCTTCTCCAATCAAACGGAGCAAGTATTGTCCGTATTCGTTTTTCTTCAATGATTGCGCTAATTCATGGACTTGTTCTTTAGTGATATAACCCATGCGATAGGCAATTTCCTCAAGGTTAGCCACTTGGACATTTTGCAAGCGTTGAACAGTTTCGATATATTGAGATGCTTGCAAGAGACTTTCGTGAGTTCCAGTATCCAACCATGCAAAGCCACGGCCCATGAGCTCAACAGAGAGATCTCCACGCTCCAAATAGGCCTTGTTAACATCAGTGATTTCAAGCTCGCCACGAGGGCTTGGTTTGATGTTTTTGGCAATTTCTACCACATCATTGTCATAGAAGTAAAGTCCGGTCACTGCAAAGTTGGATTTTGGATGTTCTGGTTTTTCCTCGATAGAGATAGCATTCATATCCGCGTCAAACTCTACCACACCAAAGCGTTCTGGATCTTTGACTTGGTAACCAAAGACAGTCGCCCCTTTTTCTTTCGCTTCTGCCCGTTGCAACATCTTGGTTAAGCCATTTCCGTGGAAAATATTGTCCCCAAGGATGAGGGCAACATGATCGTCACCGATAAAGTCTTCTCCAATGATAAAGGCTTGCGCCAAGCCATCTGGACTTGGTTGCTCTGCATAAGAGAGAGAAATTCCTAGTTCAGAACCATCTCCAAGAAGCTCTTCAAAACGAGGAAGATCCTGCGGAGTTGAGATGATTAAGATTTCTTTGATCCCAGCCAACATAAGGGTTGACAGCGGGTAGTAGATCATTGGTTTGTCATAAATGGGCATCAACTGTTTAGAAGCCGCACGTGTCAATGGATACAAGCGAGTTCCTGAGCCCCCTGCTAAAATAATACCTTTCATAATGTTAGGCCTTTCTACGTAGTCATTACCCTTATTTTATCATGTTTATATAAAAAAGTCACCTTGCATTTGTGTTACAAGGTGATGACAGGACGTTGATTCTATAGTCTCGTTAACGATCTTCATTATCGTGATTCAAATAGGACGCTCGGACTAGGACTCTTTAATATACTTTAATTCACTGATTACTGCTCCTTGACTGAGCCGTCTGAAAACCTTACCTTTACTCCCGATTTGGTCGTGCCTCTCCTAGAATCCATAAAGCTCTGAAATTCTTCATCTTCATTATGATAGACCCCTATCTTAATTTTTTTCGCATCTTTATCATAAGCTAGTACATGTTCCTTGGAACTCCCATCAGAAAATGTAAATTTTACATCTGCTCCCCATGCGTCCGAAGGAGTAGAGCTATAAGATGGGTTTTTAATCTCAATTTCTTCAATTCCCTCGTAAGAATGCTTCAAGGTCCTTACAAGGCTGACTTCATACTCTCTATTGCGTCTCTTCTCCTCTAATTTTTTGTTCATATAAAACATAGAAATCCCAACTACCAAAAGGAGAGCCAAGGCGATGACGCTCATTATCCTTTTGCTTTTCTTGTTAAACTTGATTTTTACCATAAGATAATTTTCCTCGCTGACTAAGGTCTACCTCTGAATTGAATCTGATGAATTGTTCTTCATCTTTTCATTCTCAAATACCATGATACCAATCATAAAGAGAGCTTGTCCTGATGCTCTCCTTTTCAGTTCCTTATCCCAAAGCGACGTCTAGAATCATCATAATGACAAAGCCAACCATGAGGCCTAAGGTCGCCACATCTGTGTTGCCATTGGTCTGGGAATCTGGGATCAACTCTTCAACCACTACGAAGATCATCGCACCTGCTACAAAAGAGAGGGCGTAAGGCAAGATGGCTGTCATGGATAAGACGGCAACTGCCCCTAGCAGGGCTCCGATGGGCTCGACGATGGCTGACATAGATCCCCAATAAAAGGCATTGAGACGGGATTTTCCATCCGTCCGGATTGGGATTGAAAGAGCAGCCCCTTCTGGGATATTTTGCAAGCCAATCCCAATGGCCAGGCCAACCGCCCCGATAAAGGCTTCTGGACTTGGATTGCTAGCCAGAGCTCCAAAGGCTACTCCGACTGCTAAGCCTTCTGGAAAATTATGAATGGTAATGGCGAGAAAAAGGAGGATTGTTTTAGACAACTTCTTCTCCCGCGGCGTATGGATACTCTCAGCCTCATCAATCTCCTTCGTCATATGAAGGAGAGGGACGATGGCGTCGATCAAACGGAGGAAAAAACCTCCAGCTAAAAAACCGATGGCCGCTGGCAACCAAGACAAGCTCCCATAAGAGAGTTTTCCACATACTAAATCGACGGTTGCAAGAGGGACCAAAATGACGCCGCAATCATGACCCCTGCCGCAAAGCCCATCATGATGTCCAGTAACTTACGACTGATATGCTTAAAGAAAAAAACGATGGCTGACCCGACAATGGTACAGCCCCATGTAAACAATCCTGCGAGAAAGGCCTGTAAGACCACGTATTGCGATTGAAACCAATTCATAACAACTCCCATTTTCTCGATGATTCACTTCTTCTATTCTACTATTTTTAGCCAAATTACGGAAGGTCTTTCGAAAAAAAGAGAGTGGGACAGAAATCGGTAATTCGTTAGAATTCGATTTCGTCGTCCCACCTCCGCACAGTTGAGTAGGGCTGTAAAAGCTGATGAAATCAGCGTAGTAGAGCCCACTCAACCACTGCGTCTTGCTCGACAATCCAAAGACAATTGAGAGGCTAGGACTTTTGTCCCAGCCTACTTCTTCACATATTGTTCAACTGGATAATCTGCTGGATCTAAGCGCAGGTTTCCTCCTACCACGAGTTGGGATAGGTGCCACCCAATGAGGGGACCAGTTGTGAGGCCAGACGAACCAAGTCCACTGGCGACATAGAGGCCTACTTGATCAGGAACAGCTCCCCAAAATGGTGAAAAGTCACTGGTGTAGGCACGGGTTCCCACGCGCTCCCCGATAACTTCGGCTTGAGCGAGTTCTGGATAGTAGGCCAAGGCTTCTGTTTCCATCTGATTCAGCAAAGCCTGATCCACCGTCAGGTCAAAGCCCATCTCATTCTCATGAGTGGCTCCCATACTGATCTTGCCCTTCTGAAAGGGAATGATATCCAGCTCTCCTTCAGGCATGACCACAGGATAATCAGCAGTATCTAAGTCTAGCTGATAATCCCGTAGTTGCCCCTTTTGCGGACGGACATCAACTTGGTAGCCAAGTGGCTCAAGGATTTTCCCCAACCAGGCCCCTGTTGCTAGGATGACTTGGTCATAGCTTTCTCCTGCAATCTGATAGCCATCATCTGAGACTGAGAGAGTAACCTCTTCCTGGATCACTCTTGCCCCACTTGCCTGAAGAAGAGTTTCTGTCAGAAGTGTGCCCTCTACATGGGCTCCACCTGATGCATAGAGCAACTTCTCAAAACCTTGCAGCCCTGGGAATTGCTGGGCCACTTCTTCTTTGTTTAAAATCGCTAAGTCTCCGATCAAGGGAGATTCTTCCCGACGACTCAGTGCCAACTGATAAAGTTCGTCTAATTTGTCCTCCTTTTTCTTGAGGAGATAGACACCGGTCTGCTGGTAAAAATCTGTTTTGATTCCGTCCTTGGCCAGGTCCTCTACCAATTCTTGGTAAAAATCAGCTCCCAGACGAGCGAGGCGATACCAGGCCTTATTCCGCCTCTTGGAAAACCAAGGACTGATAATGCCAGCAGCCGCCTTAGTCGCTTGGCCGACTCCATGGTCATAGACGGTCACATCCACTTGTGCTTCTTTGGATAAATAATAGGCTGCAGTGGATCCCACGATCCCTGCACCGATAATGGCAACTTTCATGATAACCCCTTAGATATGGTAAAAAGGATTGGTACTGACTTGACTGCCCAGCACTTCGATCTCCCACGCTTCCTCCGCCTTCCACTGATTGAGTTTTTCGACTAGTTTCGACACAAAGAGAACCTCGATATGGTGACCTGGATCCAAGGCCAGGAGACCATCGCTCAGCATGTCCTGAGCCGTGTGGTAGTAGATATCTCCTGTGATATAGACCTCTGCTCCCTTGGCGAGAGCATCCTTGTAAAAGGACTGGCCACTTCCGCCACAGATGGCGACGCGCTCAATAACCCGATCCAAATCCGCCTGATCATAACTGACTAGGCGCAAAGCATCTAAGCCAAAGGTTTCTTTAACCTTGCTAGCCAACTGTCCAAAGGTTTGAGTAGCTACCCGACCGATGCGACCAATTCCGAGCCCTTCTCCCGTCATACTGAGGGGTTCTGTATCTTCAATGTCCAAGAGCTGGCAGAACCAATCGTTGAGACCATCTGGAACAATGTCAATATTGGTATGGCTGACGTAGACTGCGATATCATGCTTGATCAAATTGATATAGATCTGATTTTGAGCCCGATCAGCTACCAAATCCTTGATGGGACGGAAAATCGGCGCGTGCTTGACGATGATCAAGTCCACCCCATGAGCGATAGCTTCCGCCACCGTCTGCTCGCGGATATCTAAGGCCACCATGACCTTATGGATGTCTTTTTGCAAAGTGCCGACCTGTAGCCCACGGACATCTCCGTCCATGGATAGTTCCTGAGGACAGTAGGCTTCATAGCGTTTGATGACTTCACTTGCTAACATGTAGAACCTCCTTGATTTGTGAGATGCGCTCTTCTAACGATGCTCTGGCCGATTGATTTTCAGCTGGGACCTGCTCCAAGGCAAAGGCTAATTTCTCTACTTCCTTGGACCACTTTTGGACAAAGGCTGGAGCTTGTTCCCGCATCAAATAGGGACCAAAACGCAGTTCCTTGGCTGTCAACTCTTGAGAACCCTGTTCCACCACGAGGATCTCATAGAACTTCTCATTTTCTTCCAAGATCGCTTCATCAACAATGTGGAAATCATGGTCGACTAACCAAGCCCGCAGTTCATCTTCACGATTATTGGGCTGTAGGACCAAGCGAGAGACATTGGCTAATTTCTCAAGACCTGCGGCTAGGATGTCTGCAATCAAGCGTCCTCCCATACCAGCAATGGTGATACAGGAAATGCCGTCTGCTGGTTCAAAGGCAGCCAAACCATTGGCCAGGCGGACCTCAATCTTGTCCTCTAAACCATTATCGGCGACATTTTGGAGAGCAGACTGATAAGGTCCCTCAACCACTTCTCCTGCAATAGCAGCCTCAATCTTGCCTTCTTGTAATAGGGCGATTGGGAGATAAGCATGGTCACTTCCCACATCCAACAGACGCGCTCCAGCTGGGACGAAACTGGCCACCAAGTCCAATCGATTCGATAATTTTGTAAATTCCATGTGCTACTTTCTAAACTTTTATTCCATCCTTTAGTATACCATGTTTGCACCATTAAAAAAAGGCGCGACAGCGCCCTTTTCATTATGCATCAATTTCCTTATATTCTACTACTAAGCCACGTTTCACAGCTGGGCGATTGGCAATTTTCTCTGTCCAAGCCTGCAGATGCTTGTATTCCTTCACATTTAGGAAAATCCCAGCACGATCCCAGACCTTGTCTTGGGCTAGACGGCCATACCAAGACCAGATGGCAATATCCGCTATGGTGTAGTCATCTCCTGCAATATAAGGTTTGGTCGCCAATTCCTTGTCCAGTAGGTCCAATTGGCGTTTGGCTTCCATGGCAAAGCGATTGATGGCATACTCGATTTTCTCAGGCGCATAATGGAAGAAGTGACCAAAGCCTCCCCCTAAAAATGGTGCAGCCCCTGTCTGCCAGAAGAGCCAGTTGAGCACTTCTGTCCGTTTAGCAGGATCTGTCGGAATCAATTGTCCAAATTTCTCTGCTAGATACAAGAGAATATTGGCTGATTCAAAGACCCGAATGGCTTGATCCCCTGATTGATCCAACATGGCTGGAATTTTCGAGTTTGGATTGATGGCCACAAAGTCACTGCCAAACTGATCTCCCTCGCCAATCTTGATCCGATAAGCGTCATAGCCTGCATCCACTCCCAGCTCTTTTAATTCTTCCAGCATAATGGTCACCTTGATCCCATTGGGTGTTGGAAGGGTATAGAGTTGGAAAGGTTGATCCCCTTTTGGAAGAGTTTGTTCAAAGCGGGCACCTGCTGTTGGTTGGTTCAAGCCACCCCAGGCTCCTCCCATTTGGCTCGGTGCTTCCCATACTTCTGGTAATTGATAGTCTGACATCATTCTTCTCCTTTATTTCGCTACTCCTAGCATATCAAATCTCGGGCTTCCTTTCAAAGATCTGCTACGCGAAGGCTACTTGACTTTTTTTGTCAAAATGATAGTATAGAAAAAATACAATTTTAAGGAGAAAACCATGTCCACGATCGATTTTCATAGTTTGGCAAAGACAGAACTTCACTGTCACTTAGACGGTTCCTTGTCGCTTCCAATCATTCGCCAGTTGGCAGCTATGGCCAATATTGACCTACCTGCTAGCGATGAGGAGCTCAAGCACCATGTCACTGCGCCTGCCCACTGTGAGAATCTCTTGGACTATTTAGAGGCCTTTGACTACATTCGGCTCCTTCTTCAAACCAAAGAAGCCTTGATGCTTGCTGCTTACGATGTGGCCAAGCAAGCTGCTCTCGAAAATGTCCTTTATATTGAGGTTCGTTTTGCACCAGAATTGTCCATGGACCAAGGGCTCACCGTCCCAGAAACTATCGATGCTGTCTGTGAAGGACTGCGTCAAGCCCAGGAGGAATTTGGCATTGTTGCAAAAGCCTTAGTCTGTGGCATGCGCCAGTCCGATCAAGATCTCACATCTCGCATTCTTGCAGAAGCTAACCAAGTTAGTGATCAGGATTTTGTTGGTTTTGACTTTGCCGGGGATGAGCACAACTACTCTCCAGAAGATATTCGAACTCTAATCGAGCAAGTCAAGAGTTACCATCGTCATATGACGCTTCATGCAGGTGAGTGTCATTGCCCACACTTTGTTGCCCAATCGATTGCATTTGGCATCAAACGCAATGGCCACGTGACGGCTCTATCTCATGAACCAGCCTTACTCCAATCCTTTATTGAAAATGGGGTTACTGGTGAACTCTGCTTGACCAGCAACTTACAGACAAAAGCAGCGCCGACTTTAGAGGATTTCCCTTATTTGAAAATGAAGGAAGCAGGTGCTCGAATCAGTATCAATACCGATAACCGGACTGTATCTGATACCGACCTCACCAAGGAATACGCCCTCTACCATCAGCATTTCCAAACCAAGGAAACTGACTTTTACCAGCACAATGTCGATGCCATCCAGGCTTCCTTTGCTAGTGAGGAGGAAAAACAAGAACTCCTTAGCAAACTAAAAAAAGCCTACGCGGACTATCTATAAACGGATTAGCTTACATTTGATTAAGCAATCGTTTTAGATTGAAGACAGTAACTTATTAGAAACTTTCCTTAGGTGAGTACGGACGTCTGCGAACTTCTCCGAAGTTCCAAGACTTAGTTTTGAACCTAAAGTTTCAAAACTCCCGGGTACTTGAAACAATAGTGTTTCAAGTACCATTCTCACAGCGGAAAGTTCCAATACATCCTAATATTGCTCTAAAATCCTCATATTTCTTCTATCTTCGCGAAATTATGCAGGTTATTTCATTCAAAAGAAGTTTGTCTACATTCAAAAACTAGCACTTTTATAAAGTGCTAGTTTTTTTAATCTTTCCACAAATCCATGGCCTTCAAGAAATCGTCTGAAACTGTCACATTGCGTGGGTTGGTTTGCTCACGTTCTTGTAGTTTCGCCTCTACTTGGGCCAGGCTGTTGATGCCTTCACTGCGCCAGTTGCGTAAAATGGCTTGGATATATTTCCAGTGAGGCTTGCCGTTAAAGACAGCTTCTCGTAACGCTGCTTTGATTACATCTGGATCTGTATGATCCTCGCGCACGGTCTTGGTCAGGTCTTCAATCTCAAAAGGCGTCAAGAGTCGTCCCAGTTCTTGTTGGAAGGTTTCCACTAAGTCCTTGATGACATTTCCCTTAGTAGGCGCGCTTTGTGCCTTCCCTTGTATTTGGGCTTCTAAAATCTCATCCAAGCGCTCCAGGGCAATAGTCGCATCAAAGATGGCTTCAATCTCGCCATTAAGCTCAATTGTCCGGTATTGAAGGAGTCCCTTGGTAGTCAAATTGGACATAATCCGATTGACCTCTGTCACCGTTTTTCCTAGATGACTAGCAATCTGATTGGGAGTTAAAGCTTCTTGGCCAGTCGTATTTTGAAGGAAGAAAAACTGCCAAACCAAGTAGTCATCTGCTTGATCAAACAATTCATGATAATGAAAAAGTAAGGCACTCGGAAGAACCAAGTTGCCATACTTAAATGCTTGTGAATATGTCATAATTCCCCTTTATAGGTAACCATAAAATGAAATATCTTTTTCCAATTCTTCCAAGCGGTAAGGTGTTTCTTGATAAACCGCATAGTTGATCCAATTACTAAAGAAGGTCGTCGCAGCTAGATTCCAGCGAATGCGAGGCTCTGTACTGGCATCATCCCCATCAAAGTAATTCTTAGGAACATCCGGATCCAAGCCTGCCTTGACATCTCGGTGGTATTCTTTTGCCAGCGTATCGCGATCATACTCCAGATGGCCAAAGCTATACACCTCACGCATGTCTGGACTGGCAATGATGGAAAGGCCAACTTCATTTCCTTGCGCGATCACCTGAAGATTGCTCTTTTCAAGGACTTCCTTCAAAGGAACATCTGTATAGCGAGAATGAGGGGCAAGGAAGCGATCGTCAAAGCCTCTCATGAGAAGACTTTCCGGACGCACCACTGCTTGGTCATAGATACCGGATAGCTTGTCACAGAGCTCTACTTTTTGAATCCCGTAACGGTAGTAAAGACCAGCCTGAGCTCCCCAACAGAGGTGCAAGGTGGAAAAAACATGACGCTTGGCCCATTTAAAGACCTGGGTCAACTCCTCCCAGTAGTCCACTTCTTCAAAGTCCATCTTCTCGACAGGCGCCCCCGTCACAATCAAGCCGTCATAGTAATTATCCTTGATATCCTCAAAAGTCTTGTAAAAACTCTCCATATGCTCGGCCGCTGTATTTTTAGACTTATGGCTCGCCATATAGAGGAAATCTACATTGATCTGCAAGGGCGTATTGGCCAGGAGGCGTAGCAGTTGAGTCTCAGTTGCTTCCTTAGTCGGCATGAGATTCAAAATCAGAACATTTATAGGACGAATATCCTGGTGAGTTGCTCGAACATCATCCATGACAAAAATATTTTCTGAACGAAGGATATCAACTGCTGGTAATTTTTTATCTAGAGTAATTGGCATAAAAAGCTCCCATCTTACAAGTTCTTAACTAACATTATATGATAGGAGCTTATAGTTTTCAATTATGGTTTTTCTGTAGCCAGTTATAGTATTAGACTATATTAGTAATGCATCAAGACTTTGTAGTCGTAATCGCCGATCGCTTCGCGACCTTTCAATTCATCCAACTCGATCAAGAAGGCACACCCTGCAACGACGCCACCGAGTTTTTCGATCATTTCGATGGTTGCTTTAACGGTACCACCCGTAGCCAAAAGGTCATCAACGATGAGGACGCGTTGGCCTGGTTTGATGGCATCTGCGTGCATACAGAGGGTATCAACGCCGTATTCTTTTTCGTAGTCAGCAGAGATGACTTCACGTGGCAATTTACCAGGCTTACGGACAGGCGCAAATCCAATTCCCAACTCAAAAGCGACCGGACATCCAACGATGAAACCACGCGCTTCAGGACCAACGATCATATCGATTTTCTTATCTGTCGCGTATTGAACGATTTCACGAATCGCATAACTATAAGCATTGCCATCTGCCATCAAAGGGCTGATATCACGGAAGGTAATTCCTTCTTGTGGATAGTTTTCAATGCTTGCAATGTAATCTTTTAAATTCATGGTTAACTTTCTTTCATAAAAATTTTTTTACATTCCATTATATCATGAATTCTACTAACTTGCATCATTTTTTGCCAAATCATTTTCCCAAGCTCCCGCGTCAAAAGCAAAAATCCCACATCCGAAAAATGATGTGGGATTGAATTCCAAAAAAACTTACTATTCTTCTATGAATTTATTGTACTCGATTTTCATATCTCCCAAGTTTTTCAGGGAATATCGGGAGCTTCCATTTTTGAACCAGGTACCAAGGATGTATTGTTCAGCGACTTTCTTACTTTGGTCTCGAAGCCAAGCACGGTCTTTGCCATAGGTAGCAAGTTTCTCAAGGAGTTGCTGGCCCTCGTAGGTAGTATCTTCTTTAGAAAGGTAGACCTCCTTCTGAAAAAACAGCTTTTTTGACGAGTCGTATTTAAATATAAATCCGAGTGTCACACCTTTTTCCAATTTAAAATCATACATATAGGTCCAGTTGGGAGTTCCTCTAAACATCATCACGGACAAGTCTTCGTTTCCATCAACAATTCCTTTTGAATAATGGTAGGTTTGAAATCCCTCATCTTCTTTCCAGATACCATCATTTCCTATCGTTTCTGTAAAGGGCTTAAACATCACATAGCGCATCAAGCCACCATTTTCAGAGTAGACAATCTCATCCATGGGATTTTTTAAACTCAGGTAGATTCCTAGCCAATAAAGAGCTAAAAGCAGGAAGGGGCTGAGCCAGAGAAACTGTTTTAGGTGTTTTTTCATAAGGTCTGTCCTGTCAGATAGTCATAGATTTCACGAACCGTCCCAAGGGCCATCAACTCCTGCTCTTTCACCGTTTGTTTGAGTTTTTGGTAGATGGTGCTTTCAGCGATTTCCCGTTTTTCTGCTTCTTTATTGACCTTCATGACCCCATTTTCAATGGTCACAAAGCCCAGCTCTTGGAAGATCTGGATCATTTTGACCAAGAGGATCTGCTGGATCTTGAGATAGGCTGCTAGGTCTTTCAGTTTGTAGCGGACATCAAACTCTGGGTACTGGTAGATGGTCTTATAGAGCTTGGCATACTGGTCCCTGCTACCGTAGCCTGTTAGATAGTAGGCTTTGGCGATCTCATTTTTGAAATAGACGGCTTGCAAATCATGCTCTTGGAAGATTTGCCGTAGTTGCTCTATATCCTCTGGGATATTTCCAACCACCACAGCGGATGCCCCAGATAGATCTGGCAATTCTTTAGTAAAATCCAGAACGGGAACACCTGCGGGGAGGCTGACATTTTTAGAGCGGATATTAAAGAGCTGCACGCCGTCCACACGCGCATCAACCAACATGAGCTGAAGGGTTGTTTGGCCATTCCATTGGTTGACCGACAACTGCACGGCTAGCTCTAGGTCTTGCGCTTGCGCAAACTCTGCCTCTAAACTTCCCAAGCCAAAGGCAACCACCTCAAAGGTCGCATCTTCTTGAGAGATCTTGAGTTTCAAGTGGGTATTGCCAGCTCCCATCGAGCGTGCCCCTTCTACCTTGAAATTACGGACCAGAAAGACTGGTTTTTTATTGTCCATGCCAAAAGGGCTCAAGCGATCAAAGTTTTTCAAGGTCTCAAGCGTTAGTTCTGTTAGATGTAGTTCCTCATCGATGGCTAAGGTGGACTTGCTACTGAGATCAATCTCTTGCTCTCGAATATAATCCGTAAGGGCCTGAGACAAGGAAGGGAGTTGGTCCACATCTAAGGTCATCCCTGCTGCACCGGCATGTCCTCCAAAGGCGACAAAGAGCGACCGGTGAGGATCGAGAGCCTCAAAGATATTGAACGACTCAGGACTCCGAGCGCTCCCCTTAGCCCGTCCATCTTCGATGCTTAAAACAACAACCGGCTGGTGAAGTTCTTCTAAGAGACGACCGGCAACAATGCCAAGCACTCCCGGATTCCAGCCTTCTTTAGCCAAGACCTGGGCAGACAAGCTTGGGTCGACCATGGTTTTAGCTTCGTCGTAGATGCTTTGGACGATCTCTTTTCGTTCCTCATTCTTTTGATGAATCATGAGAGCAATCTCGTGCGCTTCTTCATCGTCAAAACCAGTCAGTAGTTCGATGGCTGGATTTGGGTCATCGAGGCGACCAAGGGCATTGAGACGAGGGGCGATCTGAAAGCCAATTGTTTCTTCATTGACATCCTCCAGACGAATCCCTGCGATCTCCAAAAGCTCCTGCAAGCCCATCCTCTGGGTATGTTGGAGAACACCCAGACCGTATTTAACCAGAATTCGATTTTCATCTGTCAGACTCACCATGTCAGCGATGGTCCCGATCGCGACCAAATCTAAAAGATCAACCGGCACTTCTTCTAAGAGGGCACAGGCCAACTTAAAGGCCACACCACAACCTGCTAGATAATGGAAGGGATAAGCCGCATCTGGATGCTCCGGATGGATGATCGCATAAGCATCCGGCAAGTCCTCTGGCATAGAGTGGTGGTCCGTTACAATGACATCTACTCCCATTGCCTGGGCCATAGCGATGGCTTGATTACCCGCGACACCATTGTCCACCGTGACAATCAAAGAAATACCTTGCTGCTCGATAAAGTACTTGTAGACACTCTCATTGGGACCATAGCCGTCTGTGAAGCGGTTGGGTAGGTAGACTTGCACCTCTGCTCCCATCTGCTCCAAGGTTTCCTTTATAATAGAGGCCGAAGTCATCCCGTCCGCGTCATAGTCTCCATAGATGAGGATCTGCTCGTAATCTTCGATGGCCCGACGAATGCGCTCCACTGCCTTGTCCATATCATGGAGCAAATATGGGTCGTGTAGCTTCTCCAGCTTGGGTTCTAAAAAGTCTTCTAAATCCTCTTTGGTCTGAATGCCACGCTCATACAGCAAGGTTGCTACAGATGCTTCTAGGCCTGCTTTTTTGGCAAGGGCTAAAAAGGCCTCATCTGCACTTGGCGAAGCTAACTGCCAATCATATTTTGAAGTGATCATCTAGCTTTTGGTCTCCTCTTTTTCTTATCTGAATATTATAACATGAAAGGCTAAAATGGCGGGAAATAAAAGGTCGACTTATACAAAAACCAAAATCAACATTTTGCCTTATTTTTGTTGCATTTAACTTGACTTATCACACTAAAAGAATATAATAATGTTGATAATAATCTTTTAAAAATGTAATGGGATGATTATTCTGTTAAGTTTGCACTGCTTATTATCATTTTATATTATGAAGCGTAAATTTCTTCCGTTTTTCTATCGAATCATTGTTTTTAGAAAGTTTGTTTCAGGTCCAACCAATCCTCTAGTATGGACAGACTAAAGATAGGATATTGAGGTATGCCCCCATATTTTCTCAATAGAGGTAAGGTCCTTCTTCTCTAAATACATGTTCAAATAAAGCAACTGATTGTATGGAGCAAAGATCAGGAGTTTTTCAGTTTTAGGAGATATCACTATATAGAAAAACTTTACGAAATTTATGCAAAAGAAAGGAATTGAGGCCAATTGAAATCTCTTTATAAAAAGATAGTTGCATTTGTAGCTATCATCGCCGTGGTAGCCTTAGGCTTGTCTGTGATCAAACCTGTTAGCGCGGCTTCTGTTTCACCAACTGTTACCAATTTAAAGGCTCAGGCAAGTGGACAAAAAGTTACCTTTTCATTTGACTGGGATTTAACTGGGAAGTCAGTTAAAGAAGGCGATACGTTTACCATTGATGCTCCAGAAGGTGTCAATATCACTGAAGTTGCAACTCAATCACTCCAAGCAAATGGAGCTGAAGTCGCAACCATTTCGATGACAAACAAAAAGATTACTTTCACCTTTAAAAAAGCAATCGAATCCATGAACGAAAACGTTAAAGGTGGTTTCTCATACAATGCAGTATGGGACAACACTCCAGGAAATCCTGGAAATAAAACTGCCACTTCTAAAGTCGGTTCAGAATCTGTCATCATTACACGTCCTGATGGACCTGGCGTATTTGAATCTGTGTTGAACAAGTACAACCTTGATGGTTCCTATGTAACTAAGCAATTCAAATTAGACGCATCTGAAAACTATGCATGGTTAAATGTTGGAGATGACTACTATCTAACAAAATGGTTCATCCGTATCAACGGAGATGGTAAGAAACAAGCCATCACAAACCCTGTTGTGTCAGATAAAATCCAAGCCCCAGCAGTCGATTACTCAAAAATCACTTTTGCTCCTGCTGCAAACCACGCTGCAAATGAATTCTTTGTGGGAACTTACTTGAAACCATCCTTCACTTTAAGAAAAGGTGGACAAGTAGTGGCTTCTGGTTGGGACTTCTGGAAACATGTGAAATTCGATGCGAACGGCAATGGATTTACCGTGAATTTATCAGATGTCAGTGATGTCTTTAAAACAGCATCTAGCGATGAATTGATCGTTGAATACCAAACATTAATTCCTAAGACAACCATCCGTGTTGACAACAATGCTACATTGACAGCTGATGAAATCACAACACCTCAAACTGACCCAGCATTCTGGAACAACCCTGAATTGAAATTCTGGGTTAGCGGTGATAAAACTGTCACTGTTCAAAAAGAATGGGTTGGTGACGAAGAAGCTGACCGTAAAGATATTACTGTTCAATTGTATGCGGACGGCAAAGCTTTGGATGGGATGACACAAACCCTTACAAAAGCTTCTGGCTGGAAAGCAGCATTTACGAAATTACCAGGTATCAAAGATGGTAAGGCCATTGAATATTCAGTAGTAGAAACAAACACTCCTGAAGGTTACACTTCTAAAGTTGAGAAAATTGATGATGACAACGTGATTAAAGTGGTCAACACATCAAACAAACCAAAGGTGACTGAAACTACTGCAGACCTTGTCGTTAAAAAAGCTTTCGAAGTAGCTGGTGATCAGGAACATAAACAAGTTCCAGTCACAGAAGGTCAATTTGAGTTTGTCTTGAAAGACGAAAACAACAAAGTAGTCGAAACTGCCAAGAACCAAGCAGACGGCACTGTTAACTTCAAGTCTCTAACCTTCAATAAAGAAGGTAGCTATACATACACGATCACTGAAAACAAAGGTACGGATGCTACTATCAACTATAGTACACAAAGCATCACTGCTACCGTTGATGTAAAAAAAGAAAACGACAAACTCGTCGCTACTGTCACTTACTCAGGTGGAGATGGTGAACAAAAAAATACGATCACCAATACTCAAAACAAACCAAAAGTTTCAAATGCTAAAGTGACCTTAACCCTTAAAAAAGCATTTGAAGGTGGCGAACTTAAGGGTGATGACTTTGAGTTTGTTGCAAAAGATGCAAACGATAAAGTTGTTGGCACAACCAAGAACAAAAAAGATGGTTCAATTACTTTTGATAACATCACTGTAGACAAAGCAGGCACATTCAAATATACCATCACTGAAACAAAAGGTACGGACAAAACCATTACCTACAGTGATAAAACCATCACGGCTACAGTTGTAGTGGTTGAAAAAGACAACGCCTTGGTTGTAGAACAAATCAGCTACTCTGATGGTCAAACTGAGACAAATACGTTCACCAACAAAAAAGAAGCTCCTAAAACAGAAAGTGTAACAGCTACACTTCAAGTGAACAAGCTCCTTAAAGAAGGTGAAACATCCTTACCGTTGACAGACGATCAATTTGAATTTGTCTTGAAAGAAGGAAACAATACCCTTGAAACTGCCAAGAACAAGGCAAATGGTACTGTAACCTTTAAGGACCTTTCTTATAGTGAAGAAGGAACACATACTTATACCATTACCGAAAATAAAGGTACGGATGCTTCTATCAACTATAGCACACAAAGCATCACGGCTACTGTCGATGTGAAGAAAGCAAACGACAAACTCGTCGCTACTGTGACTTACTCAGGTGGGGATGCTGAAAAAGGAGATACGTTTACAAATACGAAAACACCTCCAACTCCTGTTCCTCCAACAGTGAAACCAACGTCCGCTCAATTCAAGGCTAAAAAAGTATTGGCGATCAATGGTTCGAGCGATCGTACATTGAAAGCAAATGAGTTTACTTTCCTTCTCAAGGATCAAAATGGTACGCTCGTTGATACTAAGACAAATGGTGAGAATGGTGATATTCTCTTCAATCCAGTAAGCTTTAATGAAGCTGGTACTTTCACCTACACAATTGCTGAACAAAAACCAGCTACACCGGAATCAGCCATCACTTATGATGAAGCTGTTCATACTGTCACAGTGACTGTCACAAAAGATGCAACTGGACAATTGAGCGCGGATGTGCAATACGATGGTAAGAAAGATACTCCTACCTTTACCAACACCTATACGCCTCCGACACCTCCAACTCCAAGTGAAAAACAAATTACCACAAGTAAGATTTTAGAAGGTCGTGACCTTCAAGGTGGCGAATTTAGCTTTAACCTCTTGGACGAAAATGGAACCGTTCTTCAAACAAAACAAAATGCTGCAGATGGTACAGTGACATTTGATGCGATCGCCTACACGGAAGCGATGATTGGTACTCATAAATATACCATTAAAGAAGTCGTACCAGCTGATCAGGCAAATATCCAATATGACGAAGGTCAAGTGGATGTCACAGTGACCGTCACAAAAGATGAAGCATCAAACGCTATCCAAGCAGTTGTTTCATACGGTGCGAAGAAAACCTTTATCAATAAGGTCATCCCACCAACTCCACCAACAGTGAATAATCCTGAATTGAAACTTTACACCCTTAGAGTTCGTAAGGTAGATGAAAAGGGTGATTACCTTGCCGGTGCGGTATTTGGACTCTTTGAAGCGGATGGTGTGACACCTGTTGCAAATCCTTATGGTCAAGGCCAAGCACAAGCGATTTCTGGTCAAGACGGACTTGCAAGCTTCGTTGGATTTGAAGCTAAAGAGTATGTCATCAAAGAGCTCTCAGCTCCAAGTGGTTACCAACTTTCAGATACAACCATCAAGGTCTCTGCAAGCGACTTTGCTTCTGCAACAAACCTTGTCGTTGATAAAGGAAACGTGGTGAATAAACTTCTTCCACCTCCACCATCAACAGATATTCCAAATATACCAACACCAAGTAATAGCAAACCTAAAACTCCATCACCAAATGGAGATAAGCCTAAGCCTAGTGACAAACCTAAATCTAGTGAAACTCCTAAATCTAGTGACAAGCCTAAAGAAGGTAAACGATCTCTTCCTTCAACAGGAACTGCAGATCATTTAGGACTTCTTGTAACTGGTTTGACATTCGTCGCTACAGCTATTGCTTCTATGACACTTAAGAAGAAGGAAGACTTCTAAGCAACATGAAAGATCTAGTCAAACACGACTAGATCTTTTTTTGTATCTGCTTCTCTTATTCTGGTTTGTTTTGATCTTCATAAAAAATAACTTTCCCATCTTTAACTTTGAATGAGTAACTGATGGAATCAGCATAACTACCTTTGGAATAGTAGAAATCATAGGCACCATCCGGTAGTTTGCTAGCGTCTAATTTTTTAGCTGCTGCTTTTAAGTCTTGTTCCTTAACGGATACACCATCCTCTATATAAATAGTCATACGGATTAACTCTTGATCGATTAAGGTCTGAAAAGGGATTTGATAGTAACCAGCAAAGTCCTTTTTCCCTTCTTTGAGATTTTGACTTGCGATACTATCTAGAATTTGCTCCTTCTCATCACGGTTGGAGTTAGATAAAAAACCAAAGAAACTAATAGGAAGACCTAGAGATTGCTTCTTTATTTCAGTCTCTAGTTTTTCCTCGATATTTTTAATAGATTTCTGTTTTAAAAACGCTTCCTTGTATGATGGAAGAAAACTACTATATGACCTCGACCAGTCATCTTTAAAAGTTACGTCCTCATCTTCCAATTGTACCGTTTGATCATCGTAGGTCTTCTCAGAGTATGCGTAGCTCACATGATACTGTGGGTATTCTAGGGCAGTCCAGGATAACTTAGTGATGGTAACTTTGCCATGAAGATCATTTTCTTTAAAAACTTCTGTAACAACTTCTTTAGCCTTTTTGTAATCACTCGGTGTCATGATCTTACAACTGGAAAGAAACAGGCAACATAGAATAAGTGGAATTCCTGCGAATAGTTTGAAATAATTGAGCTTCATAGCCTGACCTCCTTGCTAAATTCGACCTAATCGATTAATTTTTTACAGCAAATGGGAACCTTTTTTTAATATCTTCTTTCATCTTTTTATTAGGAATCTTCTCTAAATCCATATATTTGAAGAATTCTTCATCATTTTGAACGACATGAACCTTCCCATCTTTAGTATACTCAGCTGGTATGGTCAGATCACCGAAGGACTGACCAAAATCTCTAGAGACCACGTAGTTCTGTACTTCATATAAGCGTCTCAGCAATGAGAACTCTGTAGTATCGTTACTTTGATTTAAATCCTTTTTAAAATATTGGAAAAATTCTTTTTTATTATTCGCAAGATGTTCTTGACCATCTTTTGAAAATTCTGCTGGTATCTTATGATACCGTAGGACATCATCCCATCCACCTGAACGCTGCTCTGGAACTTTATAAAGCAGTTCCAAAAATGAAATATCAAAGTTGAGATCTTCTGGTCCGAGAAAGTATAGGTAGGCATTCTCCCCTTTTGTCGGTTTTTCATCCCATTTTAAAGTAGTTGGATTATTCCCTTTGCTTAAAATCGAATATACTTTCGGATAGAGTGTTTTCAATGGGATATCCTTAGTCTCATTACTACGATCTGTAAATAACAAACGTGAATGTTGGAGCTGCAATTGTCCTCTTTCAAAATTGTATTCAAATGGATGTAAGTCTTTGTCGCTTTCTCGATTTTCTTTTTGAACTTGTTCATAACCTTTGCCTGATGAGGTTTTCCAAGCGAACTTTCCATCCTTAACATTCATTAACCCTATACGAGATTGATACTCTGTTTGTACATAGATATTTCCAGGTTCTACAATATATTTGTCTTTCTTATCGACAAGAATATCAATCGGAATGTATGTTTCTCCATCATCTGTATCCAACAACATAGAAGAAACTTTAACAGATAAGGGGATATAATTCTTATCCATATCTCGTACTATCTTAAAAACATCATATGTTTTCTTCACTAAGCGCTTGTCCTTGGTATCATAGACATCAATGAGCCAGTACTCTCCCTTTTGTGCTTTATTTGTAGTTAGGTAAGGAACTTGATTACCACGAATATAATATTGAAAATAGAGACGTGGGTCAGATTTTAATTTGTAACTTTCTTGTGCAATGTACCGTTCACTATTTCCACCATTTATAAACCATTCTACTTTAACTTTTGGATTGTACGAATTTGCTTCCAGCGCCTCATCCACTTCTTTTTTATTATCCCATTGAATAGCTACTGCTTTCCCACCTGCAATAAATTGGGAATCAACTATGTGTGGACGAGGTTTCCAAGTTACAAATTGTGATATATCACGCTTATGAATTTCATACCGGATAAACCAGCCTCCTGCCAAGGTAACAAGTAATACAAATATCCAAAACTTGATTGATTTAAAAATCTTCTTCATTCTCTCTTTTCTACTTTCTGTACGCTTCTTTTACCTTATTTGTTCGTCATTTTTCTTTAAAAGTATTCCGACTTTTCCAACCACATATGAATAAATTTCTTTAATAATTTATTGACAACTGAAGCTTCTTATAATTTCTTAAACTCACTAGCTTTTACAATAAGCTGATTAAAGATTTGGATTTTTCTCTATTTTTGAACGACCCATTTGGCATCACCATAAACGATCGTAAACGGCCCATCCCCATCTGTTAAATAGTTAATTTTATATATACCAGATTCTCCTGCTTCAAGGACTGTTGGCTGTTTGTAATTTAAAGTATTATTCAACATATAAGCAGATTTGCCATGGCCATCATAGAGATCTACATTTGTATAATCTGGAGTATTTTCAATACTGAGAGGTGTTGTATTCGATAGGGTGAATTCGACGATCAATCGATGTTGTTTTTTCCTTGTATCGATACGGTCTTGATCATCCTGAACATCCAAATTTGGATCGTCTGTTACACTATTCAGTGTAACTTCTAAGCCATTAGCAAATACAACTGGCTCTCCAATTGCATAACTTTTAACAGGATTTTTGGGATTAAAATTCTTTAATTTTTCTTTTATCTTTTGTCCGTCATTATTATTTCCAGATGGGATGGTCCAAAAGATATTATTCTCATCTTGCTTACCATACTGATTATCCCCCTTCATTTGCTGAGGGATTTGTAAGAGAATAGCCAAGTTTTTTAAATCAATTCGAACATCACCTTGATTTGTCACTTCCATTTCAACCGTGAATTCCGTAGGCGAAGTTTTACTATAAGCATAACCGGATAATGAGGTTGCCTCGAAATTTTTGTTAACTAACTGTTGTAAAACTGTTGAAAGCATGATATAGGAAATATGATCATCTCGATTTATTTCTTTTTCAGCATACCTTTGATGGAATTCATCGAGCCAATCATAGAAGGCTTGATTGAAATCTGACTCATTAGGATTTTTATAATATTTATTCCCTCTCGGTAAAAGCTCTGGGAAGTACGTTGGTACCTGAATGCGAATAAATACTTTGTTTCCCTTAACTGCATAGCCCTTTAATTCATATTTTTTTCCAAAGCTCAATGCATTCGTCATGAGCTTCAAATACATGGGACCATATATTTTGAGGGGGTACTTCTCACCAAGATATTCCACATAAGTATTTGGATCAAAAGTACTACTGTTTTTTTCAATTTTAGGGATAATATAATCGTTCCAGAGTCGAGTATACATATCCTCTTGATTTTTTGCCCCATTGGCCTTGATTACTGTGTCTATTCCCCTTGGATCTACATAGATTCCTTCAACGACCTGCAAAGCTTTTTGAACTCTTCCTTCCTCAGATAGAGAGACTTCATTCGGTTGCTGTCCATATATTGAAATACCATCGCTATCATCTGACCTCATATATTGTGGAAGTTTTTCAAACGTTATGTATCTGATACTGTTCTTTGCATCCCAATCAAATGTTGCTGCAGGTCCTGTCTTGTCAAAATGAATGTTTTTTCGATCGATTTTCTTCTGTACTTCTTTATTCGAAGAACCTTGTTTTTCTACAGTTCCTTGTTTGCAGGCACTCAAACATACTGGTATAAGTACCGAACATAAGACAAGGCCCCATTTTATTTTCTTCTTCATTTCATCTCCTCCTAATCTCTTCCTCATTTTACCATCAATCCCCCCTTTTGTCAGTCAAATAGATAGAGGCTGGGACAAAAGTCCTAGCCTCTCAATTATTTTTGGATTGTCGAGCAAGACGCAGTGGTTGAGTGGGCTCTACTACGCTGATTTCATCAGCTTTTACAGCCCTACTCAACTGTGCGGAGGTGGGACGACGAAATCGAATTCTAACGAATTACCGATTTCTATCCCACTCTCTTATTTCATATAAATCATCCCTGTACAGGCTTGCTCTGAAAGTTCAACAAAGCCCAGGGATTGGTAAAAGGCTAGATTTTTCTCGCTACGTTCAGTGGCAAGGAGCCGTTGATAGACAGTAGGGAAGGTCGCTAAAGCCTCTGTTAAGAGTCTCCTTCCGATACCTTGACGCTGGTAATCTGGTCTTACCAAAAGGTCCTGCACAAAAATAACCGAGTAGCCATCACCTACCAAGCGAATGTAGGCGACGAGCTCTTTCTCATCATAGACTGCCAACTGCCAGAGACTGGCTTTGACAGCTTGTTCCAGCATAGTTGGGTTGTTGGTATAATTGGTCCATCCGACCGAGCTGTAGAGTGCGACTAGGTCTGTCATCGCTGGAATTTCTTGTTTGTAATGGAACATCTTAACTCCTTTTTAAGGTATAGTGCTGGAAGAAGGCGATATCCCGGTAAGGTGACTCTTGGCAAACGGCCAGCTCCATCTTGAGCATAGACTCTCGCCAGCCTTCTTGGCCCTTGAAGCGATTGTCCTGCAAGGCATAAAAGACTCGGATCCCTTGGTAATCCTGAACTTCAAGGGCTAAGTCTTCTACTGCTGCACCGAGATCATAGGCCTGGGCCAAACCCATGGAGTGGGTTTCCAGGTCTTGACCTGCTAGGAGATCAAGAGCCTTTTGAGTATCATTTTCAAAGACGACGGTCTGCAGGACGCGTCCAACCTCATTGTGCTTGACGATAGATAGCAGGCCTCCTGGTTTCAAGAGACGAGTAAATACCTTGAGAATCTCCTTGCGATCTTCTACATACTCCAAGACATTGTGGCAGAGGATAACATCAAAGCTGGCATCTTCAAGACTTGCTAACTGATCCAGACTTCCGACGATTTGTTGGTAGGGATGGTCCTGGACTCGCAAGGCTACCATTTCCTCATTGGGCTCCACAGCAAGGACTTGATTATCTTTCGTTAGGTGGTTGGCTACAAGGCCAAAACCACTGCCAAAATCAAGCACCCTCTTTTCCTTGATTTCCTGTAATTGCTCAAAAAGGATATCATAATAGATCTGTCCCCAGGGTTGCTGGAGGGTTTCTAAATAGGCTTGGATATTGGCTGCCATCTGGTTCCTCCTATTTGTAATTAAACATCTTGCTAGCTAGCTTGTCCGAGATGCGAGGGAAAAGAGTATAGAGCTTGTGGGTCAGGTTCAAGAGCCAAGGCAAATTGAGCTCGCGTTTTGGTTTTCCAAAGTTTTTCACGATCTTCTTAGCCACAAAGTCTGGTTCCAAAATGTAGCGATCCACAGCTTTGACATAACTTCCGTCTGGGTCTGCCTGATCAAAGAAAGTGGTCCGAATTGGGCCTGGATTGACTGTCGTCACATGGACACCAAAGGGCATCAGTTCTAACCGCAGGGCGTTAGAGAAGCCAATGGCTGCAAACTTGGTGGCCGAATAAAGGCTGGATTTGGCAGTTGCTACTAAGCCCGCCATGCTGACGATGTTGACAATGTGCCCCTTGCCTACTGCCTTCATGTGCGCACCAATCAAGCGTGAAAGCTGCATGAGGGCAAAGGTATTGACCTCAAACATTTCCCGCACCTGCTGGTCAGAAATGCGATCAAAGTCCTCAAAGATGCCATAGCCTGCATTGTTGACCAAAACATCGATCTGTCCATAGCGCTGATAGAGCTTTTCGACTAGCTGTTGAACAGCTGATGGATCTGTGATATCGATCTCGATGCACTCTGTTTGAGGATGATTGGCATAGAGTTTTTCCAGTTTTTCTTGATTTCTGCCTAAGAGAATCAGCCGATCTTCAGGGAGGAGCTTGACCATTTCTTGGGCCAAGCCTCCACTTGCTCCTGTTATGAGAATGGTTCGCATCTTAGATCTCCACTTCTTCCAAATCTTTGACGACATAGACATTTTCAAAAATGCTGGACGCATCCTTGCGCAATTGGCTGATGTCTTTTGATAAGAAGCGAGCACTGATGTGGTTCAAAAGAAGGCGTTTTGCTCCAGCTTCACGCGCCACTTCTGCCGCCTGCATATTGGTCGAGTGACCGTGTTTCTTAGCAATCTTCTCATCGCCCTTGCCATAGGTAGACTCATGGACGAGGACATCCGCATTGACTCCAAGTCGGACGCTGGCATCAGTCTTTCTGGTATCTCCAAGGATCGTGATAATCTTACCAGGTCGAGGGGCTGAAATATAATCCGCTGCAATGATCTTAGTGCCATCCTCCAGGGTGACATCTTGTCCATTTTTGACCTGGCCAAAGAGCGGTCCAAAGGGAACACCCGCTGCCTTCAGCTTGTCTGCGTCCAGCGTCCCTTCGAGGTCTTTTTGCATGATCCGATAACCCACGCAGAAAATAGTGTGGTCCAAAGCTTCCGCATAAACCGTGAATTTATCGGTTTCTAAAATCTTACCCAGAGAATGTTCATCGAATTCATGAAAATGGATGCGGTAAGGCAGGCGAGAGCCTGATACGCGAAGACTGGTCATCACAAAGGATTTGATTCCTACTGGTCCATAGATATCCAGATCCGTCTGCTCTTCATTGGCCTGAAAGGCCCGACTAGAGAGGAAACCTGGCAAACCAAAAATATGATCTCCGTGTAGGTGAGTAATAAAGATCTTGCTAACCTTTCGCGGACGAATAGTCGTTTCTAAAATTTGATTCTGTGTCGCTTCGCCACAATCAAAGAGCCAGACTTCATTGATCTCGTCCAGCAATTTGAGCGCTAGGCTCGATACATTACGGGCTTTTGAGGGTTGCCCAGCTCCCGTTCCTAAAAATTGAATGTCCATTGTCTACTTTCTATCTATATAAATCATGGCCGTCCGGTTCTCTGAACGGAAAGAAAGGTTGCCTGGGTAGGCTTGCGCTAGCTCAAGGAGCTCCTCTTGGTTATATCCTGATAGTTTCAAGCGTCCATCTTCCAAGGTCATCAAGTCAGTCAAGGCAGAGAGGGCTTCTGTTTTAGTGACCCCTTCTGGGCCGGCCTCTTGCAGACAGATCTTGCCATCTTTTTCAAAGATCAAACAATGCGGAAAGATCTCTGCGACTTCAAATAAAATGGCAGGGGTGATAGCCTCTGCTGGATCTTCAGCAAAGACACAGGCTAGCTCTTCATTTACGTAAGCCAAGCCATAAGATTTACCTGATAAATTGAGGCGGATAAATGGCTTTCGTTCATCAAAGCTTTGCTGAACTGTGAATAAGTCAAATACCCGGCTCAAGTCCAAGAAATAATCCATGGCCTCCTTGGGGCTCTTCTTTTGATAGAGCTCAGCAAAATAAGCGTTGATCACACTTGGGGGAGGCGTAATCACACGGAGACGCAATTCCTCAGGGATCGTGCGTAAAAGATTGGTCAGATAGACCCGATCGAGGCTAGTATAACCTCCATATTTTATTGCTAAATCAACGTAATCCGTCATAAAATTCTTCCAACTTCCACTTATTTTTCTCTGCGATATAGCCTTGAATGACCTCGACATCCTCTTCAAATTTGCGCTGGTCAATGATCGCAACCGTTTCTAGATCATGTGTCCGATAGGATTTTGAAAAGGGAACGCGAATGGTAAAGGGAACAAAGAGTTCTCTCAGTTTTTCTAGGAACAAAGCCTGGAGATCTTCACGGGCTGTCTCAGAGCGCGCTGAAATCAAGCTAAAAGGTGTCTGGGTTGGAGTAAAGTCTGCTACTTTATCTGCTTTGTTGTAGAGGGTTAAGCGAGGAATCTCTAGCATATCTAAGTCTTTCATGATAGAGAGAACGGTCTTTTCATGCTCCTCATGATTGGGATCAGAAGCATCGATGACATGGACCAAGAGATCCACATTCTTACTTTCTTCCAGGGTCGACTTAAAACTTGATACCAACTCTGTTGGCAAGTCCTGAATAAAGCCGACTGTATCGGTCAGGGTTACTTGTAGATTGCCTGTTAGGTGGATGCTCTTGGTTGTGGCATCCAAGGTCGCAAAGAGTTCATCAGCTTCATACTGGCTCTTACTAGTCATTTGATTCATAATGGTCGACTTTCCTGCATTGGTATAGCCGATCAAACCAATCTTGAAGACAGGTGATTCCAAGCGTTTTTCACGAAGGGTTTCCCGGTTCTTTTCAACAGCCTTGAGCTGGCGCTCGATATCGGTGATTTGATTGCGAACGCTCCGGCGGTTCAACTCCAACTGACTTTCCCCTGGACCACGAGATCCAATTCCCCCGGCCTGACGGCTGAGCATGATCCCTTGACCAACAAGGCGTGGCAAGAGGTATTTAAGCTGGGCCAAGTGCACCTGCAACTTCCCTTCATGGCTTCTAGCTCGCATGGCAAAGATATCTAGAATCAGCTGCATCCGGTCAATAACCTTAACCCCAAGGATTTCTTCTAAATTGACATTTTGCCGGGGCGTCAGGCGGTTATTGACCACCACTGTCGTAATCTCATCTGCTTCGACCATCTGAGCAATTTCTTCTAATTTTCCTGAGCCGACAAAGGTCTTAGTATCGTACTTCTCCCGCTTTTGTGTATAAGAGCCCCGGACATCTCCACCGGCTGTTTTAGCTAGGCTTGCCAACTCCTCCATCGACATATCAAAATTGTCCATGCCTTGAAGTTCCACACCAACCAAAAGGATGCGTTCTTGTTTCTTTTCTGTTTCAATCATGCTCTAAAAACTCCTTTACATCTGCAAGAACCTGCTCCTTGAAGTGGGGGGCAGAAATGGCGTAAAAGGTCACTTCCATCCGATTTCGAAACCAGGTCAGCTGCCGTTTGGCAAAACGCCGGGTGTTGCGCTTGAGGGTCTCACTGGCTTCTTCAAGGCTTTGCTCCCCCTTAAAGTAGGGAAAGAGTTCCTTGTAGCCAATCCCTTTACTGGCTTGCACATCTGGGTAATGGTCATAGAGCCAGCGAGCTTCATCCAGTAAGCCCTCCTCTAACATGCTATCTACTCGACGATTGATACGATCATAGATCAAGGACCGATCATCATCTAGACAGATCAGATAGGGTTCATAATCGGTCTCTTCGTTTGCTAGGTCTTTTCCAAAATGCGCAATTTCAAGAGCCCGCATGGCCCGACGGCGATTGATCTGAGGAATCACAAGTCCTTGCTCCGCCACTCTTTGGTACAAGTCTTCGTCCGACAGCACGTCCAATTGAGCGCGATAGGCCAGAATCTCTTCATGAGGAACTTCACCACCTAGATGATAACCTTCGAGCAGACTTTGGATGTAAAGACCTGTCCCACCTGCAATGATAGGAAGCTTGCCTCGAGCTGTGATATCCTCAATCGCAGTCTTGGCTTCTCTTACAAAATCAAAAGCCGAGTAAGACTCGGTCACCTCCCGCACATCGATCAAATGATGGGGAGCTGCAGCTTGCTCTTCTGGTGTCGCCTTGGCTGTTCCAATATCCAGCTTGCGATAGACTTGCTGACTATCGCCACTGATGATTTCACCATTGAGGGCTTGCGCCAAATCGATCGCAAGAGCTGTTTTCCCAACAGCAGTCGGTCCCACAATCACAATTATCTTGGTTTTCATCGTTTTTCCTTGCAAAATTCACGTTTTTTCGTTACCATATATTATAACATAAATATTTAAAGTTCAGAAAAGGAGAAATTCTCATGGCTAAAGGATTTGGTAAAGGTTTTGTTACTGGTGTTGCTGGTACAGTTGCTGCTGTCGCAGGTGCAGTTTACACATTCAAGAAAAAAGTAATCGAGCCAGAAGAAAAGAAAGCAGCTTTCATCGAAGAAAACCGCAAAAAAGCAGCACGTCGCCGTGTCTCACACTAATCATTCAAAAAGCTCCGGTTTTCCGGAGCTTTTTTTGCTGAAGAAAAAGTCCATTTTGGAAAATTTTCTTTTACTGGTAGGGTTTGTCACGATATGCTAACACAAGTAATGCTAAAAGAATTAGAATGATATATATTATGCTTATTCAAACATATACTGAAACTTTCCGCCGTGAGAAAAGTGCTAGAAACACTACGGTTTCTAGCACTCGGTAGTTTTGAAACTTTAGGTTCAAAACTAAGTCATGGAACTTCTTCGAAGTTCGCTGACGTCCGTACTCACCTAAGGAAAGTTTCTATGATGACGTTTGTCTTCAATCTAAAAGCCTCGGGAAACCTGAGCTTTTAGATTGAAATTTCACCGTTCTTTGATCATCTTCGTTGCGATCTCCAAGAGTTCCACTCCCATCTGAAAGTGCTCGTCTAATAAATCATAAACGGCATCTTCGGACAAGACACCACATGGTAGATCTGCTGGAAAGTCAGCTTGATTGGACAAGTCCAAATCATCAAAATAGACCTGACTACTATAATAATCGCGAAGTTGGATATAGCTTTCTTGATGCTCTCTTAGCTGATCCACTGCTTTTTTAGTTTCTTCCAAAGTTTTGGCATAGTCATTCAAATAACCTTCCATTCTTTGGATCCGTTCGATGTTTTCCTGTGCAATTGCCATGATTTACTCCACTTTCACCACTTCTAGATGGGGGCCACCTAGAAGCACGAGGTATTTTTCTACTTGCTCTTTGCCATAAGAACGACGAAGAGCTTCTGCATAGAGATCGAGCTGATCCCGGTAGCGTTCGACCAATTGGCTAGGAACCTTGTAGTGATCCGTCTTATAATCAAAGAGCAGGATCCGGTCTTCTAGCACCACGTAACCATCCAGGATCCCCCGCACGACGAAGTCCTCTCCACTGGCTGGATCTTTCTTCAGCATGGCAAAGGGAGCTTCGCGACGGACTCGAGAGGCCTCTTTTTGAAGCAAGGTCCCCAAAGGCGTCTCATAGAAAGCAAGGATGGCCTCTAGCTTGATGCGCGCTTTGACCGCTGGCTCTGCTTGAACTTGCTCCAAGGCTTGATGCAGCGTATCCAGCGTGATTTCTTCTCCAAGAGGCACGCGCTGCATGAGTTCATGGACAGCACTACCGACTTGGGCTCCTGTCACGGCTTTTTCTTGACCAAAAGTTGGCAGCTCAAAGTCAGGCGTCATAGTCTTCGCATCCATGATCTGGACGCCATTGGCATCCATGACCGGCTCGTAGAATTTCTTGATCTGACTTGGTGTACGAACAATTGGTAAATGAATGGCCGGAGCATAGAGCTGATTGAGCCGATCAACATTTTCCAAGATATCCAAGGCCCGACGAATATCCTCTGACTGGCGGACATCCTTGAGCTGATCCAGGCGGGAATCCTGCTCTTTCTCTATAGGCACCAGTTGATCCGGTGTTAGGTCTTCATCTGTCACAAAACGCGTGTCATAAGCCAGGGTATTCTTGGCAAACACATCTTGAATAGCAAAGAGCCAGTCCTGATAAGAGGTCCATTCTTTTCGTTTTTCCGGATCCAGCTTGCCATTGCGACTGGTCCCCCAATCGGTATCACGCAATTTGTCCTCGCTACCTTTTCCGACCAGATAGAGCTTGAGCTCGGCCCGTGTCATAGCAACATATAGAAGACGCATCTGCTCTGAAATCGTGGCTAATTTTGTTTCTTCCACATTGCCTTGGTAGCAAGGTGTTTCGATCTGCAGGCGGATGCTTTCAGGAGCGGCTGGATTTTCGGTCTCAACTGGCAGGTTGGCAATGTATTTAAAGCCAATCCCTTTTTGACGGCTGAGGATAATCGGCCCCGATTGATCCTTACGGTTAAAGGCCTTGTCCATATTGAGAATAAAGACATACTTGAATTCCAGCCCCTTACTCTTATGGACGGTCATGAGCTGGACGGCATCTTTTGGTGCTGCAAGAGGGACGCTGGCCAAATCGTGTTCATTTTCGATCACCTTGTCGATCATGGCAATGAAGCGCGACAAGCCCTTAAAGCTGGCTTTTTCATAATCATTGGCTCGAAGCGTCAAGGCATAGAGGTTGGCCTGTCGCTTGGCGCCATTTGGAAGGGCGCCGACATAGTCATAGTAATAGCGATCCTCATAGATTTTCCACAGCAAATCATAGAGCGAAGAGGTCTTAGCAGCAGCTCTCCAAGTGGATAAAACCTTGAGGAAGTTCTCGATTTTAGCTGAGAGCTTGGCATCGATCAATCGTGCCTGCTCTGCAGTCTTTTCAAGGGCTAACTGGACCTTGTGGTAGAAGGCCATTTGCTTTTGCTCTGGAAGCGTCTGCAAGGAAATCCGTGCCAACTCATCTTCATCAAAGTCAAACATGGGGGATTTCATGAGGGCTACTAAGGGATAATCATGCAAGGGATTGTTAATGGTCCGCAAGGTATCCAACATGACCATCACTTCCAGTGACTCAAGATAATGCGCCTGTCCGCTATCTGCCACAATCGGAATATGGTACTGGTCAAAGGCTTCCAGTATCGCATCATTTCGCGTTCGAGTCGCCGTTAAGAGCGTGATCTCTTTAAAGGGCACTTTTTCCACCCGATGGAGACGTAAAATTTCTTTGATAACCAGGAGAATTTCTCCCTTGGAAATCGTCTCGACTCCAAGAGGAGCTTCCTCGTCTTCGGTCTTTTCTTCCTGGTCTTGGGAGCCATCATAAAGCAAAAATTCTGCCCGATGTTGTGGCAAGGCCATCCGCTGCTTGTCGCTTCCTGCGACCAGATAGTGGGTTTGATTGTAGTCAATCTCGCCCACCTCTTCGTCCATCAAATGGCGAAAGACATCATTGGTCGCATCCAACACTTCCACATGACTCCGGAAATTTTCCTTGAGGAGGATCAACCTCCCTTTCGCCCCTTCTTCTTGGTAGGCTTTAAATTTATCATTGAAAATCTGTGGATCTGCCTGACGGAAGCGATAAATCGATTGCTTGATATCCCCCACCATGAAGCGATTGTGGCCATTTGACAACAAGTCCAACATCCGCTCTTGGGTGTGATTGGTATCCTGATACTCATCGACCATGACCTCATGATAACGCTCTTGAAAGGCTTGTCTCACCTCTGGGAATTGCTCTAAAATTTGAATCGCAAAATGACTGATATCCCCAAATTCATAAGCTTTTTCTTGGATTTTTCGCTCCAGATAAGCGCGAGCAAAGTCTCGGATAAAGTCCCGCAGCAAGGAGAGCATGGGGCCTTCTTCTTGGTGGAAGGTTTGTTGAAATTCCAGCTGATAGAGCTGATTGTCCAAGTCTCTGAGGCGGTTGATATGTATGGTTTTATCCTGGTTATAAGCCGTGACTAACTCTTTCAACTCTTCCTTACGAGCTCTATTGGTCAAGGCTCCCCCATTTGAAGCCCGACTAATCGCCACGACTGCCTTTAGGACAGAGGTCAGTTGCTCTTTATTGGTGGGACCTGTCAGGCTTCCAATTTGATCGAGCACCTCTTGCACCGCTTCCAAATATTTGGCCTTGCCAAATGCTTGGCCCTCATTGGACAAATGAAAGGCAAAAAAGCTTTCTGCCTCATAAAGGGCCTGCTGGATGCTCTCCATCAGAGCACCTTCAACCTGTTCAAAATCAGTCTCCTCATAACCTTTTAGGAAATGCTCCTCCAACCATTTCTCTGGATCACTGGTCGACTGAAGAAAATCATAGATCTGGTAGACCTGCTCTTTAAACAAGGTCAAATTTTTGCGCTGTCCCGTGAAATTCTTGACCATCTGGACAAAAGCTTCTTGATTTTCCCCTTGGTAATAGCGGTCAAAAACAGCTTGAAAGACTTCATTTTGTAAGAGACGTTGCTCACTGGCATTTTGTAAAATCCGAAACTGGGGTGTCAACCCAAGCAAATAGCCATAGCGCGTTAGGACCTTTTGGGTAAAGGAGTCCATGGTTCCGATATCGCTCGTTGCGACATCTGCGATTTGACGGGCCAGGTGTTGCTTGAGCTCTGGGTCATCGCTCGCTTGCAGGGCTTTTCCAAGTTCACTTTCCAAACGCTCCTTAAGCTCCCCTGCTGCCTTGACCGTAAAGGTTGAGATAAAGAGCTCCTTAATCGAAATGCCACGCTGCATCTGATCCAGTATCCGCTGCACCATGACAAAGGTCTTTCCTGATCCAGCAGAGGCCGACACCAGGATATTGGTCCCCGAACTATAGATGGCATCGATCTGTTCTGGCGTCCGCTTTTGCTCTTTGGTAGAAGCTGCCTCTTGGACCTGGAGGGCCTTGATTTCTTCTCTTGTCAAAAATGCTTGTTTGATCATTTGTTCAAGACCTCCTTCATCTTCTCGATCCAAGCGGCTTTCACCTTTTCACCGCGTATTCCTTTTTGGTCTAGTTTGGTCAAGAACCGTGCCTGACCGAGGTGACGATCCGCTTCAAATCCTGTGATGGATTTAAACTGCTCCACGAATGGTGCGATATTGCGCCCATTTTCACTATAGGGATTGATGGCAAATTGCCCCTTGAGGATCCCTTCTGCTGCTGTTTTATAGAGATAAGCGTTGTACAAGAGGAGCAAGTCCAGCTCTTCCTTACTCAGCATCATGGCCTTGTTTTTGTCATAGGCCTCGCCCAGATAAGGCGCCTGATCTGCCATAAAGAGCCCCTTGTACTGTTGACTTTTCATGGTTTGGTTGATGGCATCCTCTATTGTCTTGGTCTTTTTCAGATCCACTAGGGGATCTCCCATTTCCAAATACATGGCCCCGAAAATCCCCTGCTCCTCTTGGTATTCCTTCAAATCCTGAATCGCAGAGAGATAGGTCGGCAATTGAGAATTCAGTCCATTAAAGAACTTGTCATAGTGGAATTGCGTCAAGCTCGACTTGTAATCCACAACGCCAAGAGCTCCCCGATCACTTAACTGATCAATGCGATCCACCTTGCCTCGTAGCTGCAGGAGACGGCCATCGGACAATGGATAAGAGGTGTGGGTACTTCCACCAAAGAGGGTCTCCTCACCGATGGTCTCGATGCCATTTTGCTGGGCGAGGACACGCCCCGTTGTTTTCGCAGTATCAAGAAGCAAGTTGCGAATAAACTCGGTCTCTCCACTTTCTGTATACAATTGCTGAAACTCTGCTTCTTGGCTGGTTTCTCGAATCGCCTCATTTAAACGCCGATCAAACGCTTGATCGGAACTATCTTTTAAGACTCGTTCAAAGATCCGGTGCAAGAAATTCCCATGACTACGAGCGTCTGGCCGGATGGTTTCATCCTCTTGTAAGCCCAAGACATAGCGCAGATAAAAGGCATACTGGTGCTTGTAGTATTCATTCAAGGCAGAAGCGGATAAGGTCAAGGCTTTGCCCTCTGGATAGAGCGCTTGAAGCGTATCCGACTGAAGCTGACGGCTCTTTAATTCCGTTGAAATCTGAGGAATCTGGATACCTTCAGCGGCTAATTTCTTGCGCAAGACCCGTACCGCCACACCCCAAAAGCTGGCTTCTTCAGGAGACAACTCACTCGTAATTTCTTCTTGATGGAGTTCGATCACGCGCGCTAGGAGGGCCCGGTAAGTCCCGATATCATCACTCGAGGCTTGGGCTTGTTTGGTCGTCCACTCGATGGCAATAGGTTCCTTGGTCAATTCGACAAGGTAAGGAGAGACACTATCTTCCATTTCATTGACCAAGCTAGGGGCCGATAGGACCAGTTGGTTGGTCGCCGCATTGAGGAGCGAAACCGCCACAAAGCGATTCTTCTTGAGATTTTCGCTGGTCACCACCTGGAGCTCTGCTCCTTCTTGGGTGGCCTCATTGAGCTGCTGGCGCTCTTCTTCACTGAGTAGAGAGGTGTTCTGAGCAATCTTTGGAAAACGCTCCTGGGTCAGCCCGATCGCGTAGACATAAGGCGCTGTCAAGGGTTCAATCAAGTCATAGGACTGAACGGTCACCACATCGACCGTAGCAGGAACTGTCCGATATTGAGATAATTGCATCCCCGATAAGAGGAGGGCCAAAAAGTCATCCACTGTCAGCTCTTGGTCCTCAAAGACCACGTTCAACTCCTCTAAGACATGGAGAAAGGCCTTCCAGACCTGATCATAGCGCTCCTGCTCCTCCAAGGCTAGATCCTTGATCAAAGCTTGTAGATTCTGAGAAAGCTGGGCCTCTTGCAGAAACTCTGTAAAGGCGGTTAAGAGTTGGGTCACCTTTTGTTTGCGCTGTGAAAAGAAAGGGACTAGAGGTTCTACGACGCGTTCCCGGAGGTCATTGAGTGCTTCCAGATCAAACTTGCCCTGACGATTGCTAGTAAAAGGCTTGTGAAATTTTGTAGCGCCCTTTACTTCCGCAAAGCGAAGGTATTGCTCAAAAGCATCAACTTCTTCTTGCGTCAGATCACTATACAGACCCGTTTTTAACAAGTTGATGACGTCTTCCGTCTGGTAATTGAACTGCTTGATCCGCCCCAAGGATTCAATGACCTGAATCAAGGGATGGTGGACCATAGCTTCACTTCGTCCCAAGTAAAAAGGGATCTGATACTGGTCAAAAATGGTCTTGAGCTGCAGTTGATAAGCTTCTACATCGCCTAACAAGACCCGAATATCCCGATAGCGGGCCCCATCATGAAGACGCTGACGGATGGATTTAGCGACAAATTCCAACTCTTCCTTTTGCGTATTGGTTTGCCAGAGTTGAACAGCGGTTCGATCTTGGTCCTCCAGCTCATCTTCCACTTGTGAAAAATCGTAGCGCGCTTCTAGCATGCGGGTAATGCGACTAAAGGAGTCTTCAATCGCTTGCCCACAATACTGAGGCTGAACCTCAAAAGTCTTTGCCAGCTGGAGGAGAAAGTCAACACTGGCCTGGTAAAGATTGCCCTCTCTAAAACTTGCCCGATAGGCTTTTTCACTGGCATAGACCCCGATGACAATCTCCACTCCTTTTCGGTGAAGGAGACCAATCAAAGCCTCTTCTTCCGCAGAAAAACGCGTGAAGCCATCGACGACGATCGCTACATCCTGTAATTGCTCTTCCAAGTGCCCTTCTTCGACCTGATTGAGGAAAAAGGCCATCTTGGACTGGGATTCATACTGATGCTTGACCAGCATCTCAGAGACCGCTTCAAAAATCGCCAAGAGGTCCTCTCTTTTTTCAGCTTCCTCGAGCAACTCCAAATCGGTAAAATCCATCTGGGCCGTCTGCAATTCATGATAGAGCTGGACCAGTTGCTGGATAAACTGAGGATCCTTGCGCAGGGCCCCGTAAACTTTGAGATCCTGCTCCTTCATCTGGGAAAGAGCTTTAAAAAATAGCATGCCGAGACCGATGTCATCTAAAGGTTGCTCCTCAAAAACCTGATTCAGGATGAAATAACGGGCCATTTGCGCAAAGCGCGTGACGGCAATGGCAAAAGAAGCCTGACCTTCTAAATAGGATAAGACCTTGGCTTCTTTTTCAAAGGAAAGAGAGTTGGGTGCAATGTAAAACACACGCTTGCCCTTTTCTACTAACCCTACGGCTTCTTGTGTCAGGACCTGGGTCAAGGGGGTCCGAACATCCGTATAGAGTAATTTCATCCGATCCGTTCTCCTTTTGGCATTTTCTTGAGAGCTTGTTATCTTCTTATTATATCATTTTCACAGGAGGGACTAAAGCAAGAAGTCATGGTCCTCTTGCCCCAATTTTAGGACATTTGTGCTACAATAGAAGTTAAAGAAACAGAAAGGATGATCCCGATGACCAGCATTTATGATTTTTCTTTAGAAAACCAGAATGGGGAGGAGATTCCCCTTTCTCACTACCAAGGTAAGGTCCTCATCGTGGTCAATACAGCAACAGGCTGTGGCTTGACCCCGCAATACCAAGGACTGCAAGATCTCTACCTGCGCTACCAGGAAAAGGGGCTGGAAATCCTAGACATTCCCTGTAACCAATTCATGGGGCAGGCACCAGGAACTGCAGAAGAAATCAATAGTTTCTGCAGCCTCAACTACCAGACCACCTTCCCACGATTCGCTAAAGCCAAGGTCAATGGTAAAGAAGCCCTTCCTCTCTATGACTGGCTCAAAAGTCAAGCGGCTGGACCACTGGGCAAACGCATCGAATGGAACTTCTCAAAATTTGTCATCGACCGACAAGGCCAAGTTGCCCAACGCTTCTCCTCCAAAACAGAGCCAGCTGCCATGGAAGACTTGATCCAAGACTTACTTGAGAAATAAGCAAAAAGCCTGAAAGTGTAGTCAGGATTTTTGATGAATGGCTATTTATTTTCGAGACTTTCCGCTGTGAGAAAAGTGCCTGAAACAATAACGTTTCAGGCACTCAGGAATTTTGAGAGTAAAACAGTTTGGGAAACTGTTTTAGCCTGAGCCCAGAAATTAAAGAGCGAAGGGGCTCAATAATTAGTCATGGAACTTCTTCGAAGTTCGCTGACGTCCGTACTCACCTAAGGAAAGTTTCTAAGAAGTCATTATCCATAAGCCAAAAAAGCCTGAGCTAACGCTCAAGCTTTTTTTATTATTAATCAATTTCAAGTCCACCGGTGTACAAGCGGTAATAGGTGCCACGTTCTGCCATCAAGGAAGCATGGTTGCCTCGTTCGATAATGCGTCCGTGGTCCATCACCATGATGACATCGGAATTGACAATCGTCGATAGACGGTGGGCGATAACAAAGACTGTCCGACCTTCCATCAGGCGATCCATCCCTTCTTGCACCATCTTCTCTGTCCGTGAATCAATCGAAGACGTCGCTTCGTCCAGAATCAAGACAGGCGCATTGGCAAGGGCTGCACGGGCAATGGCGATCAATTGTCGTTGACCATTTGATAGGCCAGCCCCATCATCCGTCAAGACTGTCTCATAGCCCTGATCCAAGTGCTTAACAAAGGAATCCACATTGGCAATCCGAGCTGCTTCAAGGATTTCTTCCCGTGTTGCATCAGCACGGCCATAAGCGATGTTTTCCGCAATCGTACCAGTGAATAAGTGGGTATCTTGAAGAACGATTCCGAGGGAACGACGCAGAGAATCTTTCTCAATCAATTTAATATCGATCCCATCATAAGTAATCATTCCGGATTGGATATCATAGAAGCGGTTGATCAAGTTGGTGATGGTTGTCTTTCCTGCACCAGTCGCTCCGACAAAGGCCACTTTTTGACCCTTATCCGCGTACAAGTTGATGCCATGAAGGATTTGTTTCTTCCCATCATAAGAGAAGTCAACATCATCAAAGACCACATTTCCGACCATTTTCACAAGCTGGTAATCCCCATTTGGACGAGGGTGTTTCCAAGCCCATTTGTTGGTTTTCTGATCGGTTTCGACCATTTCTCCATCGACCAGTTCATAATTGACCAACGTCACTTTTCCTTGGTCGACTTCTTCTTCTTCGTCCAAAAGATCAAAGACACGATCTCCACCAGCCAAGGCCATGAGGACAAAGTTCAATTGTTGAGAAACCTGGGCAATCGGACCTGTAAAGGAACGGTTCAATTGCAGAAAGGCCATGAGACCACCAATGGTTAAACCACCGACGCCGTTTAGCGCAAATAGTCCACCGATCAAGGCTGTCAGAACAAAGGAAACATTTCCCAAGTTCCCAAGAATCGGCATGAGGACATTGGCATAGCGATTGGCTAGATAAGAGGATTCAAAGAGCTGGTCATTGATCCGATCAAAATCTTCAATGCTTTCAGATTCGTGCACAAAGGCCTTGACCACTTTTTGACCAGACATCATTTCTTCAATAAAGCCGTTCTCAATCCCCAAGTTCTTTTGTTGGGCCCCAAAGTAACGACCTGATTTACCAGAAACATCCTTGATGATAAAGACCATGACGATAACCATGAAAAGAACAATCAAGAACAGGAGTGGACTAACCGTCAGCATGGTAATCGTTACCCCAAGGATGGTAATCGCTGAGGATAAGAGTTGAGGAATGGATTGTTCAATCGCTTGGCGAAGAGCATCAATATCATTGGTATAGATAGACATGATGTCCCCGTGTTGGTGGGTATCAAAGTAACGAACGGGCAGTTTTTGCATGCGAGCAAACAACTGATTTCGAAGACTTCTAAGTGAGTCTTGTGAAACAGTCGCCATAATCAAGGTAAAGCCATAGTTGGCAAGTACCCCGATCAAACAGATCAAACCAACTCGTGTCAAGAAGGACAAGAGCGGTCCAAAATCATGGCTGTTGCTTGTCAGCATGGGCTCCACATAGACGTCGACCAAGGACTGAATCGAAGCTGTCACATTGACCGTCGCAAGTGACGATAGAATAATTAAGATAAAGGAAACAATCAAGGACACCTTGTAGTTTTTCCAAAGGAAGTCGAGCAGGCGAAGGATAGAGCCTAGATTTGCTTTTTTCTTAGTTTTCATCTGCTTCTCCTTTCCCTTGTGTTTGCATTTCATATACTTCTTGGTAGATGGCATTGGTCGCAAGCAATTCCTCATGACGACCGATCGCATCGATTTGGCCATCATTCATCACGATGATGCGATCTGCATCTTGAATAGAGGAAATTCGTTGACCAATGATGATTTTGGTAGTCTCTTTCAAACTGGTTGCCAATCCTTGACGGATCAAACTATCCGTCTTGGTATCGACCGCCGAAGTCGAATCATCCAAGATCAAGGTCTTCGGATTCATGAGAAGGGCACGCGCGATACAGAGACGCTGGCGTTGGCCACCGGAGACATTGGATCCCCCACGCTCAATCATAGTGTCATAGCCATCTTTGAAATCTTGAATAAATTCATCGGCTTGGGCAATCTTACAAGCTGCGATGATCTCTTCATCTGTCGCATCCTTATTTCCCCAGCGCATATTTTCTTTAATCGTACCAGAGAAAAGGACATTGGTCTGAAGAACCATGGCCACTTGCTTACGAAGGGAATCAAGATCGTATTCTTTGACATCGTGGCCTGCTACTGTCACCCGACCAGACTCGACATCATAGAGACGAGGAATCAACTGCACCAAGCTTGATTTTCCTGATCCTGTTCCTCCCAAGATACCAATCACTTCCCCTGAACGAATAGAAAGATTAATCCCTTGTAAGACATGGGTCTTGTCGCCATTTTCATCGGTATAAGCAAAGGTCACATCCTCAAAGTTGATGGAACCATCAGCAACTTCTTTGATCCCATTTTCTGGAGAGTCAATCGTCGTTTTGGTCGTCAAGACTTCATTGATCCGCTCGACAGAGGCCATGGAAATCGACAACATGACAAAGATCATCATAAACATCATGAGCGACATGAGAATGGTCATGGTGTAGCTAAACATAGAAGTCAGATTCCCAGTGGAGAGTTGGCCACCAACGATCAGATGAGCCCCAATCCAAGAGATCAAAAGGAAAGAAGCATACATGGAAAGCATCATAGCTGGGCTACTCAAGACAACGACACGGATAGCCTTCATAAACATGTTATAAATCAAACGCGAAGCCTTCTTGAATTTAACCGTTTCATCTGCTTCCTTAACGTAGGACTTCACCACTCGCATATTGGTGATGTTTTCCTGAATGCTGTTGTTGAGATTGTCATAAGCTTCAAATACTTCTGTAAAGAGCGGATACACAATCTTCATAATGATGCTTAAGACCGCTGCCAAAAAGATGGTCACATAGACAAAGATCATGGCCATTTCCGGATTGATCAAGAAACAAGCCACAATGGCAAAGATCAAATTGAGCGGTGCCCGCACACAGATCCGGATGACCATTTGATAAGCATTTTGCACATTGGTCACGTCCGTCATCATCCGAGTAACCAGACCACCAGATGAGAACTGATCAATATTCTCAAATGAGAAGGTTTGAACCTTTTTGAAAATAGCCCGACGAAGGTTTTTGGCAAAACCAGCCGATGCATAGGCGCCATAACGGGCAGACTGCATCCCACAAAAGAGGGAGAGAAAGGCACAGACCAGCATGAGCCCACCGTAAAACAAAATATTGTTCATGTTTCTTTGTTGAACACCTTGGTCCAAAAGACTCGCCATGACAAAGGGAATCGAAATCTCAAACATGACTTCAAAGACCATGAACAAGGAAGCCAAAATCGAGGGCTTCTTGAATTCTTTGATCTCGGAAATTAAGGATCGAATCATTATTACCTCCATAGTTTTTCATACTTTTTTCTGCGGTAGAAGCAAAGCTTTTTTCCACTGAAAAATTGGTCAAAACACACAAAATTCCCTGAGGGAAAGACCCTAGGGATTACGCATTTTTTATAGTCTTCATTGTAACCTAAATTGCAAAAAAATGCAAGATTTTTAGACAGCATCCGTTTTTCTGTTGATCTAGTACAAAAGAGGCTGGGACAAAAGTCCTAGCCTCTCAATTGTTTTTGGATTGTCGAGCAAGACGCAGTGGTTGAGTGGGCTCTACTACGCTGATTTCATCAGCTTTTACAGCCCTACTCAACTGTGCGGAGGTGGGACGACGAAATCGAATTCTAACGAATTACCAATTTCTGTCCCACTCTCTTTTCTATTTATTCAGCTAAGAGCACTTCTTTGATGGTTTGTTTTTGGAGTTTTCTGTTGGATAGATAAAAGAGGCTTTCATAAACCACCGCAAAACCGAGCAAAGTCCAAAAGCACACATTCCAGTCAAAGTTGTGCTCAATCTTTTCAGGAACCGTATCTTTGATCACACCGATCAAGATTTCCATGATGCCATATTGATAAGCCGTCCCAAGAACAAATCCTAGATAAGCCCAGAAACGATAAGGAGCGAGAATATGACTTTGGCATTCACGATCGGTGTAGCCAAAAGCCTTCATAAGAGCCAAGGTTTCGCGACTTTCTGAAACGACAATTCCCAATGACAAAAAGAGGATTGAGAAAGAAAGGATCAAACCAATCATAATCATCATCGTTTGGATGATGTCATCTGTGTAGTCCCTTAGGCCAAAAGACAATTGAACCATGGCCGCAAAACACATAGAGCCAAAGACCACAAAAAACAGGATCGATTTTCTCCCCCAAATCAGCGACGAAGACAGCTCTTTTAGGAAGGATTTCTCTTTCTTAGAAGCCCTTTTTCTCCTTTTGACCTTGATTGGACTTGGGGATTTTTTCAATAAGCGAAGGGCCGGCGTTTGTAGTTGTCTTCTAGCATAGCCAATCGCAAGGACCATAAAGAAAGTCGTTGGCAGCATCACCAAAGCGACCAAGAGCTGCCAATGAAAATGAATGGTAATGTCTGGCAGAATCCCCTTCTCATTGCGAAAGTCATAAAAATGACCCATCATAAGAAAAGAAGCGAAATAGCCAAGAAGTGCTCCAACTCCAAAACTGAGTCCAAAAGCCCAAAATCGTTTCGCCAACTGGCTATTGCTATAGCCTAAAGCCTTTAAAATCCCTAATTGTTCCTTGTGGTCATCAACAAATTGTTTGATATAAAAACACATGAGAAGGATCGACGTCAAGGACAAGACGACCCCACTGACCATGGCCACCATCCAAGATAGCGAAACCTGGGCATCATAGTAGGTCTGAATCATCGGATTGGATTTAGAAATCTCCAACTGCTCGATATCCAGGTAAAAATTCAAGAAGAGATTGGCCACAAAGACCGCACAAGCCCCAATGATACTGACGACAACTAATTTTCGAATATCTTTTACTGAAAACATGTCTTACCATCCAATCTCATAGGCAGTCTGAGGCTGATCGTTGGTCACAACTTCGGTAATCTTGCCACTATTGACACGAATGATGGTTCTGGCCATATCCGCAATATTTTGGTTGTGCGTCACCATGATGAGGGTAAAGCCTAGCTTTTCCTTTAACTTCCAGATATAGTCGAGAATCTTGCGCCCTGTTTCTTCATCTAGGGCCCCCGTCGGCTCATCTAAGAAGAGAATCTCTGGCTTTTTGGCCAAGGCACGAGCAATGGAGACTCTCTGCTGTTCCCCACCCGACAATTCACTTGGATACTTGTCCAGCTTATCGCCAAGACCCAAATCCTCGATGATCTGCAAAAAATCATGATTGTTTGCCAGATCAGCTCCCATCTTTACATTCTGTCTAACCGTGAGATTCGGTAATAAATAATACTGCTGAAAAATAAAGGCGATCTTCTCACGTCTAAAGGCTGTCAATTGCGCATCCGTGAGTTGCGATAAATCCTGTCCTTGAATGAGGATATGCCCCTCATCTACCTTTTCTAATCCGGATAATACGTTTAAGAGAGTTGACTTTCCTGATCCAGAAGGGCCTAGGATAACCACATCATCCTGGTCTTGAATCTGCAAATCAATCCCTTTTAAAACCTTGGTTTGGCCATAGCTTTTTTGAACATTTTCTAGTTGAATCATTTCTTTCCTACCATTTCTTTGATGAGAGATTGACAAACTTCTGTCAATAAACCAATCACTTCTTCCATGCTGAACTGATAAATGCCAGAAGCAACCATAGAGGCCATCCCGTGTGAGTAGATAAATAAATGCTGGTACAAGCGACTAGCCTCCTCTAACGTCAATGGATAGTCTGCGACAATCGATTCCAGAACCAATTGGTAGCTATGATCCTTCATGGGAAGAAAATCTTGAAAGCGACGAATCGGATCTTTGCTAGGATTTTGGAAAAGCAACTGAAAGAGTTGGGGCTCTTTTGAGGCGAATAGGATATAAGCAACCCCGACAGATCGAAAAGGCTTCTCATCATCTAGGGCCTTGCGAATATACTCCACCACTACCATTTCCGCAGCTACAACAACCTCTGCTTGTAACTCAGCCATATTGGCAAATTGCCCAAAAATGACCCTTGGTGTGGCTCCCAGTTGATCCGCTAATGCTCGAGCCGTCAAACTAGCCAGGCCCTCTTCTCTCACCAATTGTAAAGCTGTCCCAATGATAGCCTCTTTACTAAATTTAACCTTGGGTGGCATAAGACTCCTTTCGCGCAACAGTTGTTGCGCAACAGTTGTTGCGCAACACTTGTTGCATAAAGAATACCATAAAAAAGAAAGACTTGTCAAGAAAAATTCGTAAAGTATAAAACAAAAGACCAGCCCACTGATACAAGTGAAGTCTGGTCTACTAACAAGATTCTAAGGCAAATCATTTCCTGCAGCCAAGTAGATTTGGTACCATTCCTTGCGGGTTAGAGTGACTGTTGCTGCTTTCCCTGCTTCAAGGACATGCTGGGGTTTGGTCGTTCCGATGACAGCCTGCATCTTACCCGGATAGCGAAGGACCCAAGCAAGGGCGATGGCTGTCGGAGTGACCTGGTATTTCTTCGCCAAGTCATTGAGGACATGATTGAGGGCCGCAAACTCTTCCTTGCCGACAAAGTTCCCCTTAAAATAGCCATGCTGGAGGGCAGACCAGGCTTGAATCACCGTATCGGTTAAGCGACAATATTCAAAGACACTGCCATCTCGCACGGCTGCTTTTGGCCCTTCCATGTTGACATGAAAACCAGCCTCAAAGCTAGGCGTAAAGGCGGCACTCAACTGCAACTGGTTGACCTTGAGTGGTTGTTTGACAGCTGTTTTAAGCAATTCCATCATCATAGGATTTTGATTGGACACCCCAAAATGACGGACCTTGCCCGCTTGCTCCAAGTGATCAAAAGCTGCCGCCACTTCTTCCGGCTCCATGAGGGCATCCGGTCGGTGAAGGAGGAGACTATCTAAGCGCTCAATCTGCAAACGCTCGAGGATGCCATTGACGGAGTCCAAAATATAGTCCTTAGAAAAATCAAAATAGGTAAAGCCGTCTTTGCGAATCCCACACTTAGACTGGATCCACATCTGATCCCGAAGATCCGGACGGCCCTTGAGAACCTTCCCCAGCAGGATCTCACACTGACCATTGCCATAGATATCCGCCAGGTCAAAAGTGTTGATCCCAATCGATAAGGCCGCCTCCACCAAGGCCTCCACCTCGTCTTCACTCATCTGACTGATCCGCATCATCCCAAGGACAATCGTGGACAGACGCTCATTTTCAGCAAACTCAATATAGTTCATGTCCGCCTCCTTTTCTGTAGTTCTATTGTAGTGAAAAGGCTTGCAAAAGTCAATGTGAAATCAAAAAGCCCTCAGAAACAACTGAAGGCTTACAGATTGAAGTAGAATGCCTCATTCGTCGTCAACCAACTCCACTTCTCCATGGATTCGGATGTATTCTTCACGCTTTCGATCCAATTCTTCCCAGAGTGGCTCATCAACAGCTTTCATTGCTTCTATCTCTTTCAAGCTAATGTCAACCGCTTCATTGTAGGTTAAATGCAACAAATCTGCATGTTTTGTTTTAAATTCTTCAATGCTCAGCCATGTTTCCTTATCATCTTCGCTAATGTGACCGCCAATGGCAGAGGCTACCTCAATTGCCATGATATAAAGAGCTCGCTTATCAACCGTTAGAATATCTTTATGAGTCGTGATGATTCGTAGATAGTTTCCTTTTTCTCGTCCATCACTTTCATAGGAATCTACAAAATTTAAATTTATATCTTCATACTTAAAAGTCGCCCAAGGATCGTTGCCTACTCTAAAATCAGCCATTCCCCAACGCTCATCATTTGAAGAAAATTTATCCAAACTAACACTAAAATAGAAGTCATCATCACGTGCATAAGAAAACTCAACCTGCACTCCCTTACGTTCCTTGAACCACATTTTCCAAGGATATTCCATACAGGCTTGATAGATGTTAGTTTCGTAGTTACCTTTAAGATATAGTTTCACTCGTCGTCCTCGTCATCCAACTCCACTTCTCCATGGATTCGGATGTATTCTTCATTTCTGCGGTCATCTTCTGCCCAAACCGGGTCTCTCACATCATCCATAAACGGAATTTCCTCCAGACTCATCTCATTAGCCTGTTCATAACTCATCGATAGGATATCTTCATACCGGTTTTTAAATTCCTCCACACTTAACCAGCTCTCTTTATCATCTTCGCTAATCTGACCATCAATAGCAGTCGCAATTTCAATGGCCATAATATAGAAAGCACGTTTATCAACGGTGAGGAGTTCAAGGTGCTTAGTAGCGATTCTTAAACATTCACTTTTCTCACGAAAGTCCGACATCATAGCATCTTCGTAGTCTAGCTCTATATCTTCATATTTATGGGATAAAAAATCATATTTTATCCCTTCCTTAATCTGAACATTACTCCATCTATTATCATGCATCCACTTATTTAATTTTAAGTGGATAGAAAGTTTCTCGATTGGTAAATCTAGATACCCTGCATACGACAAGTCAGGTTCTATTCCATCTTTTTCCCCAAACCACATTCTCTTTGCTAGTTTTAAGTAATCAAACGGGATTTCTTTTGTATAGTCACCTTTAATATAAATTCTCAATCTTCTTCCTCATCGTCATAAACACGTTCGACATGGATTTTGATGTACTCTTCACGCTTCCTATCCAATTCTTCCCAGATGGGATCATCAATAGCGTCAATCGTCTGAATTTCTTCCAAACTCATCTCATTTGCTTCATCAAAAGTTAGAGATAAGATATCTTGGTGCTTTTCCTTGAATTCCTCGACTGTTAGCCATGTTTTCTTATCGTCTTCACTGATTTGTCCATTAAAGATTGTGGCAATCTCAATGGCCATGATATAGAACGCTCTTTTATCAAGAGTGAGCAGTTCAAGGTGGGTAGAAGCGATACGCAAACAGTCTCCATTTTCTCGAAAATCTGTTACATAAGCATTCTCAAATTCCAAATTTAGGTCTTCATCAATTTGTGAATAAAAACGATATTTTATCCCTTCTTGTATCGGAATACACAACCAACGTTCGTCATAATCCTGTTTATTTAGTTTTAGATGAATGGCTATATCATTCCCATCTCTGATTTGAAGAAAACCAGAATAGGAGAGAGATATACCTTCTCCTTGATAGCTTTCGAACCACATTCTCTTCGCTAGTTCTAAATAATCAAACGGAATTTCTTTGGTGTAATCGCCTTTGATATATAATTTCAATCGTCTTCCTCATCGTCATAAACACGTTCACCATGGATTTTGGTGTATTCTTCTCGAAGCCGTTCCTCCTCTTCCCATAGAGGATCTCTTACCGGTACCATTGTCTTTAATTCTTCCAAACTGATTTCAACAGCTTCATCATAAGTCAGTGAAAGAACATCCTTGTGATATTCCTTAAATTCTTCTACACTTAGCCAATTTTGCTTGCCGTCCTCGCTAATCTGACCATCAATGGCAGATGCTACTTCAGCTGCCATAATGTATAAAGCACGTTTGTCTACAGTTAAAACATCTATATGAGATGTTGCGATACGTAGATAATCTCCACGTTCTCTCCACTCTGTAATGAAAGTTTTTTCAAATTCAAGTGTTATACTCTCATATTCCAAAGACAACCAAGGATTACTAGGAATTATAAAAGGAGCCTTATCCCATCTTTCGTCAACTGAAGACCATTTGTGTAACCGAACACCAAAGTAAAAATCATCCTGTAACATAGCATCATCACCAACATTGGAGAAACTTATTTTCTTGCCATTCCGTTCCTTAAACCACATCTTCCAAACAAGCTCTCTAGTTGTGAAGTCTATTTTTTTCGTAAAATCACTTTTGATGTATAGTCTCATAAATCTGAGATATCGCCTCCATGTGCTAGTATATATTCTTTTCGACGAGTGGCTTCTTCCTCCCAAAGAGGGTCATCTACCACATCCATCATTTGAATTTCAGTCAAACTTCGTTCATTTGCTTCTTCAAAAGTTAGAGATAGAATAGCCTCGTGCTTTTTCCTAAACTCCTCGACTGTTAGCCATGTCTTCTTATTATCCTCGCTAATTTGCCCGTCAATCACCTTTGCAATCTCAAGCGCCATAATGTACATGGCGCGTTTATCAACTGTTAAAACTTCTAGATGGCTGGTTAAAATACGGAGATAGTCTCCCTTTTCATTATAATCCGTAGCGAATGCATTTTCAAACTCTATCTCAATACATTCGTCAAGATGTGAAAAGAGTCTTCGTACCCCTTCCTTTAGGGGGACACTAGACCATCTCTTATCGGCAGTGCCTTTCCTCAGGGATAAATTTACAGAAAAATCTTCTTGTAATGCATCATTGTCTCCTGCATTTGAGTAAGATACTTGCTTTTCTTCTGGAAACCACATTTTGCCAGCTAGTTCTAAATAACCATAAGGTACTCTTTTTGTATAATCGCCTTTGATGTAGAGTCTCATTCGTCCTTTTCTCTATTCTCTTTATTCCCATCCATCATATCATAATTTAATAAATAATACATGTTCATATGAAGGTATATCGTTTTAAATAGTCCACCGATAAATTTCAATGCATGCTAAAAGCCCTCAGCAATAACTGAGAGCTCAGCTGATTAGCGATAGCTAAGAGCACGTTTGATGGTCTTCCATGGTCCGAGGTCATCGGTCTGAAGGATCAGGCTCGCATAGATACGGGCAATGAGCACTGTTCCCACAATGGTAAAGAGAACTGCAATTCCCAATGAACCCCAAGCTTCAAGACCAGTCGCGTAGCCATTGATGGTACGGAATGGCATGAAGAAGGTTGAGATAAAAGGAATGTAGGAACCGATCTTTAATAAGAAGACATCACCGGCACTTCCCAAGGTGGTTACCCCAAGGAAGCTAAAGATAACTAACATCATCAGTGGCGAAATCGCTTTTCCTGAATCTTCAGGTCGTGCAACTGTGGAACCTAAGAAGGCAGAGAGCACCACATACATAAAGATCCCAAGGATAATGAAGAAGACGGTATTAAGCGAGATCGCTTCTGCTAGGTGTTGGGTAATTGGAGAGTTTGGAGCGAGAATATCCTTGACAACTGGGATATCTGCTCTAAAAATCCAAACAGCTACTAACCCAACGACATAGACAAAAATATGGGTAAAAATCACTCCGAAGAGTCCGAGCATGCGTGCGAAGAAATAGTCGGTTGCTTTGATACTAGAGAAGACCACTTCCATGATCTTGGTTCCCTTTTCACTGGCCACTTCTTGGGCTGTGATACTAGAGTAGAAGATCAAAATCATATAAAGCAGCATTCCCAGACCACCTGCAACCATGGTTTGCACCATTTTCAAGCCTTCTTTTTTCTCGTCAATTTTTTCTTTGAGAGAAACCTGTTGAGACAAGGCTGTCAGCTGCTCTTTGCTTAGATTGGCACGCGCTAGATTGATCCCTTGTTGGACCTGGCTTAATTTCGCAGTGACAAGGCTTTTCAATTCCATTTTCATGGCTTGATCACCCACATAAGTGGCTTCTAGCTGGCCATCTTTTTCATCGACCGTTAGGTAAGCAGCTGCTTTCTCATCCTTGATAGCTTTTTTAGCTGCAGCTTCATCCTTGTAGTCCAAGGTCAAGCCATCAGTTCCTTTGAGACTTTCTTTGACAGCTGGAACTTCTGTCACCAAGGCCACCTGGTTTTTGGCATCTGTAGAAGAACCTGTCAGATAACCGATTCCAATGCTCAATCCTAAAAAGAGGAAGGGACCGAAGACCATGAAGAGGAAACTCCATGATTTCACTTGTCTGATATAGGTTTCTTTCATTACGACAAACATCTGTTTCATACTTCTACTCCTGATTCAAGTTTAAAAATCTCATCAATAGTTGGGGCTTGGTGGTCAAAGGTTGCTAGGTAGCGACCCTTGGTCAAGCGGTCAAATAATTCTGGACCAGCTGACGCATCATCCAAGATCAACTTCCAAGTACCTTGCTTGGTCATGCTGACCTTGGTCACGTGTGGCAGAGCTTCTAGCTCTTCTTTGCTAAAGTCGTTAGAAACAAAGAGACGAGTCTTGCCATAGCTATTACGGACCTCTTGGACTGGCCCTGAAAGGACAACCGAACCATCACGGATCATTAGGATATCATCACACAACTCTTCGACATTGGTCATGACGTGGTCAGAAAAGATAATGGTTGCCCCACGCTCTTTTTCTTCAAAAATGACCTGCTTGAGCACTTCTGTATTGACCGGATCCAAGCCGCTAAAGGGTTCATCTAAAATGATCAATTTAGGCTCATGGATCAAGGTGATGATCAATTGAACCTTCTGTTGGTTCCCTTTTGAGAGACTCTTTATTTTATCGGTCAATTTTCCTTTTACTTGGAGTTTTTCCATCCAGGTCGGTAATTTTTCCTTGACCTCAGCAGTGCTCATTCCTTTTAAGGCAGCCAAATAGCGGACCTGCTCAAAAATCGTGAGTTTTGGCATAAGACTACGTTCTTCTGGCAAATAGCCAATTTCCTTGTAGGTTTCTTGGGTGATCGCTTTGCCACCTAGGCGAATCTCGCCACTGTAGTCCAAAAAGCGCAAGATACTGTGGAAAATAGTTGTTTTCCCGGCACCATTTTTCCCAACTAAGCCAAGGATATGCCCTTGTTGAGCTGTCAGATCTACTCCGAAGAGAACCTGCTTATTCCCAAAGCTTTTTTCTAAATTTCTAATTTCTAACATAGATGACTCCTCTACTCTTTATAATAACGTTTGGTAATCTTGTATTGTGAGACCAAGATATAGACATAAATCAGTGATACCACTACTAATGCTAACAAGATATCTGTATGGAAAGCAATGCCAACTAAGAATATCGCAATTAAGGAAATCGGTAAGATATAATTGCTTAACTTAATGATAATTTCATAGTTTTCCTCGTAGCTAATCTGCTTTTCTGCTTCATCCATCATACTCATCATAAATTCACGCACTTCCTTGGCATTGGCATTGCGGGGAATCGGTTTTCCATAAATCAGATGGAAGGTCTTGCGAAAGAAGATATCCGATAGGAAAAATAGGGCAATCAAGACAAGAAAGAGATAGAGCATGGTAAAGTCTCCAAAGATAAAAGCCATGTCCCCAGCGCCAGGTCTATCTAAGTAAACCAATTGACTATAAAAAATGACGAATAAAAAGTAGGGCAAGATCATGATGCCTTTAAAAATGGTCGCTAAGCCATATAGTTTTTTCTTCTGGATGTCATAGTGATAGGCTTCATCATCGTCTTCTATTTGGAGCATTTTTTGATGGACTTTTCTCGCGCACATCAGTAAGGTTATCGTGAGTATAAATGCGACTAAGAATAAAACTGCTGAGCCCAAAAGAAGTACTTCTTTACTAAAGAAGGATTGGATTTCTAGGGGCTTTTCGGATCCAAACATTCCTGTCAAAAAACTGATAACTCCTCCTATCAAGCCGGAAACTGTAATGATCCCTACATTTCTCCAAAAACGAAAACGGGCTGACCTTTCTTTATACTTCTTTTTCATTGTTATTCCTCTTCCTCTACTAGACTAAAAACATTTTCCACCGGTTCCTTGAATATCTGGGCGATGGTGATCGCAATGATAACCGAAGGGGTGTACTCCCCTCTCTCCAAGAGACTGATCGACTGGCGCGAGACTCCAGCTAGCTTGGCTAGCTCAGATTGGTTGAGACCATCACGCGCCCTCAGCTCTTTCAATCGATTTTTTAAAATCATGGCATCAGCCCCCTTATAGTTGAATACCTTGAATATCTTCGATACGGACTAACTTGGTTTCCCTCTGTTGTTTATGAATCACACGGGTCAGTTTGACCCAATCTTCATCGATATCTATAATTTCATACTCAAATCCAACACCATCTACTGTAACAGTGGCCGTTTGGCCTTTCAATTCTTCTAAAAGTCTAGACATGTCTTGATTTCCTTTCACTTGTTTTTCTAATCGTCTGATGCGTCTGTTCAATCCTTTTATCTTCTTTTCTGAGCTTGCATAAACGATAACCAGAAAAGGGATAAATAGAATCCATATGGCTCCCATAAGAAACCTCCCCTTCTTTCAACTAAAAACATTGTAACACTTCTTTTTCTTTTTGACAAGCATATTTGTCAAAAAAATAAAAATATTTGTCAAAAATAAAAATATGGTTGACAAGATCATTTGAGGTAAGAAATAAAAGGCCCGCATTTGCGCACCTTTTAGCGTTCCTTTTTCCATTGACAAGCTCTGTAAGAAATTTTTATAATGAAGAAAATACTACTAAGGAGGATCTACATGACGATTCGTTCAGCTCAACCAAAAGATATTCCTGCTTTGCTTGGTCTCTTAGAACAAATTCTTTCCGTTCACCACCAAGCCCGTCCCGATATTTTCAAAGAAAGTGGCGGAAAATATAGTGAAGAAGAATTGAAAAAGTTAATGACGCAAGAGCAGACACCGATTTTCGTCTACGAAAATGCGGATGACCAGATCCTAGGACATCTCTTCATCACCATTAAAGAAGTCTCTGACAATCCTGTGCTTCATCCGATAAAAACCCTCTTCATCGAAGACTTGTGTGTCGATCAAGCAGCGCGTGGACAAAAGATCGGTGATCAACTTTATCAATTCGCTGTCAGCTATGCCAAGGAAATCGGCTGCTACAACCTGACTCTTAATGTCTGGAATGACAATGAAGGAGCCCTTCGCTTCTATCAAAGACAGGGCATGAAACCTCAAGAAACGGTCATGGAAACCATCTTGTAAAATGAATTTTAAAAACCGTTGATGAGTCATCAACGGTTTTTTCTATACACATTTTAACGTACTTCTGCGTCTACTTTTTCTTCGAGAGAAGCTTGGATTTTTTCCATGTAGCGTGCAACTTCTTCATCTGTCAAGCTATCTTCTGGATTTTGGAAGGTCAAGCTATAAGCCATTGACTTCATACCAAGTCCTAGTTTTTCGCCTGAGAAGACGTCAAAGAGTTTGATAGCTGTCAAACGTTTCACGCCAGCTGCTTGGATGGCATCGACCACCTCTTGGTGAGTCACTTCTGCTTTGAGGAGAAGGGCGATATCACGGCTCACAGCTGGGAATTTAGTGATTTCCACAAAGGCTGCGGCTGGTTGAAGAGCTGCTTCAATAGCAGATAAGTTCAATTCTGCCACATAGGTTTCTGGGATATCATAAGACTTAGCTGTTACAGGATGCACTTGCCCCAAGACCCCAATCACCTGGTCACCAAGTGAGAGCAAGGCTGTCCGTCCTGGGTGGAGACTCTTGATTTCTTGTGTTGCTGTATAAGTCACTTCAAGACCCAAGCGAGCAAAGAGGGCTTCCAAGATTCCCTTGGCATAGAAGAAGTCAACCGGAACAGCTGGAGTTTGGAAATCTTTTTCAGCAACTAAACCTGTCAAAGCAAAAGCAAAGCTGTTGATTTCATTTGGCAAGTCTTCTTTTGGATTGCCTTTCTGTTCAAAGACTTTTCCGATCTCATAGAGGGCCAAATCTTTGTTCTTACGCGCTACGTTGTAGGCAACTGTATCCAAAATACCTGAAACCATATTTTGACGGAGAACAGAACGGTCCACAGTCATTGGCCACATGAGCTCCGTTAAGTTGCTTGGTGCAGTCGTGAACTCCACTGCTTTTTCAGGAGTTGTCAGTGCATAAGTAATGATTTCAGTCAATCCAGCCCCTTCAGCGATAGTCCGAACTTGGCGACGCAATTTTTGAGTCGCTGTCAATTCACCGGCTGTCCCGTCATCTTTTGGAAGGGTTGCTGGTAATTTGTCATAACCATAAATTCGAGCAATTTCTTCAAAGAGGTCCGCTTCGATAGTGATGTCCCAACGGCGACGAGGAACGCTGACTGTGAAGTTTTCTGCATTTCCAGAAAGGCCAAAACCAAGACGACGGAAGACATCCTCTACATCCGCGTAGGAAAGCTCAGTACCAAGGACACGGTTAACGTCTGCAAGAGTGGAAGAAACTTCTACATCAGAAGTATCCAATTCACCTGCTGAAACAATACCTTTACGAACAGTTGCACCAGCCAATTCTGCAATCATGCTTGCAGCTGCATCAAGGGCTTCATTAACGGTTGCCACATTGATGCCTTTTTCAAAGCGAGAAGAAGATTCTGAACGAAGGTTGAGGCGACCACTAGTCTTACGGATTGATTTACCATTGAAGACAGCAGCTTCAAGGACGACACGACTAGACTTTTCAGAGATTTCTGTAGCCTCTCCACCCATGACACCGGCAAGGGCTACTGGTTTGTCAGCAACCGTAATCACGAGGTCACTTGTTTCCAACTCACGCTCTTCCCCGTCCAAGGTCACCAATTTTTCACCAGCACGCGCTTCACGCACACGGATGTCATTTCCTTCAAAAGTATCCAAGTCAAAGGCATGCATAGGCTGACCAAAGTAAAGCAGGATATAGTTGGTCACGTCAACGACATTATTGATGGGACGGATGCCCTCGTTCATGAGGAGGTTTTGCAACCATTGTGGACTTGGTGCGATGGTCACATTGTCCAAGATACGAGCTGCATAATAAGGAGCCTTGTCTGTGTCAATGCTGATAGAAAGAGCATCCGCTGCAACTTGGTCTGTTTCGGTCAAGGTAAAGTCTTTGAAGTTGACAGCCTTGTCATAGATGGCTGCTACTTCGTGAGCTACCCCACGCATCGAAAGAGCATCTGCACGGTTTGGAGTGATAGAAAGCTCGATGATTTCATCATCCAAGTCTAGATAAGAGAAGACTTCCTCACCTGGGACAGCATCTTCTGGCAAGATTTGGATCCCATCTGCAAATTCTTTCGGTACAACGGAATCAGAAATGCCCAATTCACCAAGTGAGCAGATCATTCCGAGAGATTCCAACCCACGGATTTTCCCTTTTTTGATCTTGTAGTTGTCCGCGATGCGAGCACCTGGAAGAGCCACCATGACCTTGATGCCTGCACGCACATTTGGTGCTCCACAGACGATTTGACGGGCTTCTTCTTCACCCACATTAACTTGGCAGACATGAAGGTGTGTCTCTGGCACATCTTCACAAGACAAGACTTCTCCGACGACAATTTTTGAGAGACCATCAGCAGGCGATTCCACACCTTCTACTTCGATCCCTGTAGTTGACATTTTTTCAGCCAATTCTTCTGATGGCACATCCACGTCCACCAATTGTTTTAACCATTTATATGATACTAACATAATTCCGATCATAAGATCCCACTAGGTGAGATCTTCTCAATTCCTTTCTCTCAATTTGAACCCACAATTAAGCTTACGGATTCTCCTTCAAATGCTTGCGCAGCAACCAGTCTGTATCCACGGTTTCCCCTGTGATAAAGTGGTGCTCGCTAAACCGTTCAAATCCGAATTGTTTGTAAAAGTTTTGTGCCTTAAAATTTCGTTCCCAGACACCCAGCCAGGCCCAGTCAAATCCACGTTTTTGAGCCTCTTTCAAGGCAAAGGTAAACATTTCCTTGCCATAGCCCTTGCCATGATGTTCTTTTTTGACATAGATGCGCTGGATTTCAAAAGCATTGTCCATCTCTACTGGCTCTGTTTGTGCCTTACCCCAGTTAAACTTGAGAAAACCACAAATTTCCTGATGGTGATCAAGGACAAAATAGGTCTCTGATTCCGGGTCTGCCAAATCCTTTTGGATTTGCTCTAGCGATAAAACTGTCTGGTAATAATCTTCCATATCGGCATCCGAGATGTAGGGACCAAAGGTATCCCCGTAGGTTTCCACCTCTAATTCCCTTAAAATTTGAAATTCATTAGGCTTAACTTTTACTAACATGATAATTTAAATTGTTCTGAAAAACGGATATCCCCTTGATAGAAGCCACGGATATCATTGATTCCGTAACGAAGCATAGCCACACGCTCTTGACCAAGTCCAAAGGCAAATCCTGAATAAACTGTTGGGTCAATACCACTCATCTCAAGGACGCGTGGGTGAACCATACCGGCTCCCATGATTTCAATCCAACCAGTTTTCTTACATACGTTACATCCAGCTCCACCACATTTGAAGCAAGAAACGTCCACCTCAACCGATGGCTCAGTGAATGGGAAGTAAGAAGGACGCAGACGGATTTGACGTTCTGCACCAAACATCTTTTGCACGATCAATTGTAGCGTTCCTTGAAGGTCTGCCATAGAAATGTTCTTCCCAACAACCAAACCTTCGATCTGATGGAACTGGTGGCTGTGGGTCGCATCATCTGTATCCCGACGGAAAACACGCCCTGGAGAGATCATCTTCAATGGTCCCTTGCTAAAGTCATGCGCATCCATCGCCCGCGCCTGTACTGGTGAGGTATGGGTCCGAAGCAAGATTTCTTCTGTGATATAGAAGGTATCCTGCATATCCCGCGCAGGGTGATCTTTAGGCAGATTCATGCGTTCAAAGTTGTAGTAGTCTTGCTCCACTTCAAAGCCATCCACGACTTGGTAACCCATTCCGATAAAGATATCTTCGATTTCTTCACTGGTTTGGGTCAAGATATGACGGTAACCACTAGCAACCGGACGCCCTGGAAGCGTCACATCGATACTTTCGCTAGCTAGTTTAGCTTGGACTTTCTTTTCTTCCAAGAGTTTGGTTGTTTCTTCAAAAGCAGCCGTCAAGACATCGCGAGCTTCATTGACGTGTTTCCCGATAACCGGACGCATCTCAGCAGAGACATCTTTCATCCCTTTGAGGATCTCAGTCAAAGATCCTTTTTTCCCAAGGACAGAGACCCGTAGTTCTTGCAATTCTTTTTCATTTTCAGCAGAGATCTGCTTCAAAGCTGCCAGCGTTTCTTCGCGAAGCGCTTTTAATTGTTCTTCAATCGTTGACATATTTCCTCCACCATGGTCCCTCTACAGACATAGAAAAAACCACGCGCCAACACCCACATTCGGAGCGTTGACACGCGGTACCATCCGTTTTTATCTGTAAACCAGACCTTAATTTCTAAATCCTTTACGCAAGTGAATTCACTCAGCTTTCATGCAAAGAGCTTTCAGTCACGGCCCTTCTCCCTGTCGCACTTCCATTGAGATACTAGTCTTGCAGATTTCTATTCGATTACTATCTAGTTTAGCAGATTTTTTGTTAAAAAACAAGTTAGATGAGACTAATTTCAATAGACAAAGGAACAAGAGGCAGTGCATTATCTATTTACCTTGTCTGTTGCATCTGCTTTCTTCTTCAATAGAAGAGTGGCTGCTTGGTTAAAACCATCACACCAGTTATACCATTTTGCTTCATACTCATCTTGAGGTAAGATACGATGTTTTAAATCCAAAACAGAGGTTATCTTTCTTTCCTCGCAAGCTTGCGCATAGAGAGCATACAACTCATCGCCACCATCTCTATCAAGCTCAGCAGAAATCATATCCCGACCTGCCAATAAAGCCTGATAAGCCCTGTGATGCCCGTCTGTAATCAAGAAGCGATTTCCAAATGCAAGAACACTAATTGGATCTACATTGATGATGTCTGCCGACTGATCCAGCATCTGAATAGCTTGTAACTTCTTTTCTGATAAATATAGTTGGGTCGGATGAAGATCTGTTATATTAACTTCCATATCTTTCTCCTCTATCATGAGTAACAAAGCTGGTCGTGAGCACTGGTAAACATTTTTAAATATCACAATTTAAAGACCTACCAATGCTAAATTCCCCTGCCATTCTTGTGATTCGTTTCCTTTTTATTTAATGACTTGTCCAGCATCTTTCAAGACAGATTCTGGAATAGTAATGCCCAATTCATCAGCGACTTTTTTATTGATGACAGATTTTCCTTGGCTAAAGATTTCAACAGGTGTATCCGCAGGTTTTTGACCTTTCAAGATCTTCGCAGCCATTTTACCAGTTGCTACTCCAAGATCATGTTGGTCGACAACGACTGAACCAAGACCACCAGCTTCTACCATAGCTGTCGCACTTGGGAAGATTGGTTTTTTAGCTGTTTTGTTTGCTTCGACTACAGTTGAGAAGGCTGAAGCGATGGTGTTGTCAATTGGAACCCAGATGGCATCCACTTTCCCAGTCATCACAGATACTGTTGAAGCAATTTCATTTGTAGAAGGTACTGAATAAGGAACCACCTTGTAACCTGCTTTTTCAGCCAATTTTGTAAATTCTTCTACTTGCGTTTTAGAATTATCCTCACTGGTTGAGTATAGGATTCCGATTGTTTTCACGTTTGGAGTCAACTCTTTGATCAATTTCAACTGTTGCACAGTTGGATTGTGGTCAGATACCCCAGTGATATTGCCACCTGGTTTTTTCAAATCTTTGACCAAGTTTGCGCCGACCGGATCAGTGACAGCTCCCATAACGATGGGTTTATCTTTGGTTGCACTAGCCAAACCTTGAGCAGATGGAGTTGCAATCCCAATCAAGACTTGGTTATCCTTGTCTACCAATTGTTTACTCATGGTCGCAACTTTGTTTTGGTCGCCTTCTGCATTGAGGAAATCAATGTCCACTTTGTCCTTGTCATAACCTTCTTCAGCTAAACCATCTTGAATCCCTTTGTAGATCAAGTCGAGCGAAGGGTGGCTGACCAACTGCAAGACCCCAACTTTAGCCTTTTCATTGCTGCTTGCTGCCTTGTTATCTTTGCCTGCTGTAGCTGAATAGATCGCTGTCCCAATGACTGCTGCTGCAATCAAACCAATAATTCCCATTAAACGTTTATTTTTCATTTTTAATACCTCTTCTATTTTTCATTTTCTTCTTTTTTTCCATCATCTAAAGACTGCGACGCCATCGTTTCTTCATATCTTTTCTCCCTTCTCATCTAAAACAAAAAACACGCCCACACATAGCAAAAGCTATGTGAGGACGTGTCATCGCGGTGCCACCTCACTTATGGGAAAAAGATAGTCTCCCCCATATCTCTGTCTTGTCTAGCAACAAGTTGCACGATAAGGTGTGCCAACCGAATTTTTATTGTTTCAAATTCATCTCATCATTAGTCCAATTTCATAAACTGCCGCTACCCACTCTCAGCAACCGTGGGCTCTCTTGAAACTTTCATTTACTACTTTTCTAATTTCTTACATTTTAAAATTTTCTTTCAAAATTGTCAATACTTTTTCTGCATTTTTTTGAAAACGTTCGCATTTTCTATTGAACAGCCCCTAGCTTCTTTCTAGGATTTCCGCACTAATTTTGATATAATTTACTAGAATAAACGCTAGAATGATGAGGAATCCCATGTCTTTTGATGGATTTTTTTTACACCATATGGTGCAAGAATTGAAGGCCGAACTATTGAGCGGTCGCATTCAAAAAATTAACCAACCTTTCGAGCAAGAATTGGTGCTCCAAATCCGAGGCAATCGGAAAAACCAAAAGCTCTTGCTCTCTGCCCATTCTGTCTTTGGACGGATTCAACGGACCCAGACCAACTTTGAAAATCCTGCCTTTCCCAATACCTTTATTATGGTTATGCGCAAATATCTTCAAGGCGCTGTCATTGAAGGAATTGAGCAAATGGAAAACGACCGGATTCTTGAAATCCGTGTCTCCAATAAAAACGAAATTGGAGATGCCATTTCTGTCAGCCTCATGATCGAAATCATGGGCAAGCACAGTAATATTATTCTCCTGGACCGCACCAGCAATAAAATTATCGAAGCCATTAAACATGTCGGCTTCTCACAAAATAGCTACCGGACCATTCTCCCTGGATCAACCTATGTAGCTCCTCCGAAAACCAACGCAGTCAATCCTTTTACAATTGGAGATGAAGCCCTCTTTGCCCTTCTTCACAAGGAAGAATTAAGCCCAAAGAACCTTCAAAAATGTTTCCAAGGTTTGGGGCGAGATACGGCTCAAGAATTGGCCAAGCGACTTGAGACGGATGAAAAATTAAAGACCTTCCGTGCCTTTTTCGAGGCACCTTCTGAGCCTCGCCTAACGACCAAATCCTTCTCGGCTATCCCCTTTGCAGATGCGACCAATCAAACCTTTGAGACACTTTCCGATCTGCTGGATAACTATTACCGAGACAAGGCTGAGCGCGATCGAGTGCAACAACAGGCCAGTGAATTGATCCGCAAGGTCGAAAACGATCTTGAAAAGAACCGGAAAAAATTAGCCAAACAAGAAGCTGAGTTAGTGGCGACCGACAATGCGGAAGAATTCCGCCAAAAAGGAGAATTGCTGACAACCTTCCTCCATCAGGTACCCAACGACCAAGACCAGGTTGTTTTGGATAATTACTATACAAATGAACCGATCACCATTCAACTTAACAAGGCCCTGACCCCCAATCAAAATGCCCAACGCTACTTCAAACGCTACCAGAAGTTAAAAGAAGCCGTCAAACATTTGACCATCCTCATTCAAGAAACCAAGGAAACCATTTCTTATCTTGAAACTGTTGAAACGGCCCTTTCTCAAGCGAGCCTGGCTGAGGTGGCAGAGATTCGTGAAGAGTTAATCCAGACCGGCTTTATCAAACGGCGCAACCGAGAAAAAATCCATAAACGGAAAAAACCAGAAAAATACCTGGCTAGTGATGGCAAAACCATCATTTTAGTGGGTCGCAATAATCTGCAAAACGATGAACTGACCTTTAAGATCGCTAAAAAAGACGAGCTCTGGTTCCATGCCAAAGATATCCCAGGCAGCCATGTCGTCATTACAGGAAATCTCGATCCGACGGATGAAGTGAAGACCGATGCCGCAGAGTTGGCCGCCTACTATTCCAAGGCCCGTCTCTCAAATCTGGTACAAGTAGATATGATCGAAGCCAAGAAACTCAATAAACCAACCGGAGGAAAACCAGGCTTTGTGACCTATACTGGCCAGAAGACTCTGAGGGTTACCCCAGAAGAAGAAAAAATCAAAGCCATGAAACTAACAGACTGATTTCAAAAATAAAAGAGAGTGGGACAGAAATCGGTAATTCGTTAGAATTCGATTTCGTCGTCCCACCTCCGCACAGTTGAGTAGGGCTGTAAAAGCTGATGAAATCAGCGTAGTAGAGCCCACTCAACCACTGCGTCTTGCTCGACAATCCAAAAATAATTGAGAGGCTAGGACTTTTGTCCCAGCCTCTTTTTATTCTGCTTTATGGATATCTTCTTTGACCTCATCGACATTGAATTTGGCAAAGAGGTACTGACGGTCTTGGACTGGGAAACGTTGATCCAGCTGATCGATAGCCCCCACCTCTACAATCCCTTCTGAGATGACAAAATCCATTACATGGCCACCAAAGGTATGGTCATCTGAAATAAAGTGCAAATGGTATCCTGCCACACTCACGCCATGGAAAATTTCTGGTGTCCAAAAACCGACGATGGTCCCTGTGACATTTTCCCGTGTATACTCTGGCTGATGGGTTGCAACCTCTGCAAACTTCATCTCTGGTGTTGATTTTGGAATCATACGGACATGCATCTTGACAAAGTCACCACGAATCTTAATGGAGCGAAAAAGATTTTCGCCATCGTAATAAGACTCAATACGAGCTTCCAATTCCTCGTCCGTCATTTCAAAGCGTTGACGGAAAATCACTTCTGCTTGGTGAGGAACGACTGCTGCATAAGGAACCTTGGCATCCGGAGAAACTTCAACAATTTCAGGATGGTCGCCAGATCCCTTGGCCTGATATGCCTTACCATCTAATACGATCAACTCTCCATCAATAGAATCCAGCGTCCCAATTCCGAGGTTCCCATGTTCTAAGAGTTCTCCTATCGTAAATGACCCCCCGTACAGACCCGCCATTAGGGCACCTAAGGTATTGTATTGAAAAAGTTTCACTGGTTCCATGTTTTTCTCTCCTCATTCTATCTTCTACCAGTATACCACAAACTATTCCGAATCTTCACGATATGGTTTTGATTAGAGGCTATCATAGAGGGTTTGCATCTGCACATCGTCTGGTACGATCGCCAAATACTGATTAGCCACTTCACGCGCCTTCGTCACATCTCCAGCCTCACGCAACAAATAAACATAGGCTTCGAGGAATTCTGGGTTGTCCTTTAAATCCTCATAGAGCTCTTGGTAGGCTGAGACGGCCTCTTCTGTTTTCTCCAAGGCAGCCAAAGCACGGGCAATGTTCCAACGGGTGACAACCGTTTCGACTTCTTCATTTTGCCAATCCAAGACTTGGTCAAAGCGTTCCTGTTCCAAATAAAGGGTGGTCAGGCGAAGAGCAATCTCTTCTATATCATCTGCCACTTCTTTAGCCTCTAATAGATAAGCTTCTGCTTGCTCAGGTTGGTGGAGTTCATAAGAAAGCTGAGAAGCAAGGAGCTTCAATTGGGCATCAAATGGATTCTTCTGGATCCCTTGTTTAGCAATCTCAAGCGCTTTTTCACGGTCATTTTCAGCCTGTAAAGCCAAGGCATAACCATACTCATAGCCCTCAAAATCAGGCGACAAGGTATCAATTTGTTTGTAGTAGATCAGGGCTTTTTGGAATTCTTCTTGGTCAGACAATAGGGTCGCTAATTCGTAAGCAATCTGGTCATCAAACTCAATCTCCAGAGCTTTCTCTAAGAAAGGAACAGCTGCTTCAAACTTACCAAGATTGGCATAGGCAAAACCAATCCGTTGATAGGTGGAAATTCCTGTTGCTTCCAAAATCTCCCGATTGTCTAACTGGGCATACTCTTGGATAGCCTCTTGATAGCGTTCCAATTCCAGATCAATTTCAGCTAGCCCTAATTGAATGATGGGATCATCAGACAGACTGGCTGCTTCAACTAACTTTTCACGCGCCACATCTGCGAGACCTTCCAGCTGATAGAGATCGGCCTTAACCAAGAGACTGGCTACATACCAGTTAGACTCAGGGCCAATTTCTTCTAAATATGCAAAGGCCTCTTCCGTTTGCCCTTCCTCTGCAAGGATGGTTGCCAAACTCAGATATACTTCTGGATAGGTTTCTGCAATCTGTTCATAAACCTCTTTTGCCTGAGGATAAAAACCGATACTTTCAAGATATTGACCCAAATCCAATAATTGCGCTTCACTATCTTCTAACAAGGCCTTTTGAAATTGAACTTCTGCTTCTTCTAGCTCTTGCTGATCAAGAGCCTCTACCATTTGTTGACTATGACTCACTCTGTGTTTCCTCTTCTATTTCATTGTGTTCTTCATACAAGCCACTAACGACCTTATACCATTCAAAGATAGCTCCGATCACCACCTTAGCAGATGCATAGACCGGAATACCAAGGAAAACTCCCCAGATTCCAAACATAGATCCTGACGTCAAGAGCACAAATAAAATGGTAATCGGATGGATATTTAACTGACTTCCCAAAACCAAAGGTGATACGAAACGTCCTTCAATGGTTTGCTCCACTGCAAATACAATTAAGACCTTGATAAACATCTCTGGTCCTGCTACCAAGCCCAAAACTAAAGCAGGTAACATGGCTAAGAAACTACCCAAGTAAGGGATCAAATTCAAGATCCCCGCAGAGATCCCAAGTGTCACCGCATAACGTAAGCCAATGATCTTAAAGAAGAGGATAAACATAATGGCGACGACAATGGCTACCGTAATTTGCCCTCGAACATAATTGGAGAGTTGGGTGTTGACATCTGAGAGAACTTGTTCAGCCGGTTTACGAATCTTAGTCGGTAAGAAGCGAACAATGTGGCCCTTTAAATTTTTTCCATCTCGAAGAAGATAAAAGACAATAAAAGGCATGATGATCAAGGCAACAATGACTTGCGAAGCCACTCCGATCAAGTTGCTGACCCAATTGACAGCCCGCCCAGAGATCGAACTCGCCCAAGAAGTAATGTTTGCAGACAATTCCTTAGTGATCTCATCTAATTGGGGTTTGATATCTGAGGAGACGCGATTATCTAGAAAATCATCGATGGTTGCATTGGCCTTTTCCAAATAAGTTGGCAGGTTATGAAAGAAACTCACCACTTGTCGTTGGACGGATGGAATCACTACAGCTAGACCCCAAATTAAAAGCACTGCAATCAAGAAAAAGACTAAGGAAATCGCAAAAATCCGCTTGAGTCCTTTTCTTTCAAGAAAGTCAACAATAGGGTTAAGCAGGTAATAGAGCAAACCAGAAATAATGACAGGCAGCATGACGGCTCCTGCAAACTCAAAAATAGGAATAAAAATAAAGGTGATTTTACTCAAAACCAAAAGGTTCAAGCCCAACAGCAAGGTAACTAAAAATACGGTAATGGCCTTGTTGTCTAAAAACCATCTAAAAAACCAGGACAAACTAAACTGTTTTTCTTTATTATCCACAGAGAACTCCTTTTCATTTCAATCTGTTTCTATTTTAGCATTTTTTGAGCTTGAAGTTACGAAAAAACTAGCAAAATAAGAAAGAAAGGCCCTCGCCTTTTCAACTAGCAATTGCCTTCCAATAGGACCTTTGATATAATAAACCTAACAAATCATACGAGGTGTCCTATGTCTCAAACCATTTATTTCGGTACCTATACCAAAAAAGAATCCAAAGGAATTTACAAGGCACAATTTGACCCTGAAACAGGGACATTGAGCCAACTTGAACTAGTGGCAGCTGAGCCCAATCCAACCTATATCGCTTTTTCTGAAAAAGGCAACCTCTACAGTGTCGGAGCTGAAGAGGGAAAAGGAGGAATCGCAAGTTTTACAGCTGATTTTCAGCCGCTCAATCACGTTGTTGAAGAGGGAGCACCACTCTGCTATGTCTCTGTCGATGACAAGCGTCAACTGATCTATGGAGCCAACTATCACAAAGGCCAAGTTCTCGTATATAAGCTAGAGTCAGATGGGCGTTTGTCCTTTGTCAATCAAGACACCCACCAAGGAAGTGGTCCTCATGCCAATCAAGCAAGTCCACATACCCACTATGCAGACCTTACACCAGATCAGTACTTGATCACGTGTGACCTAGGAACAGACAGTTTGCATGTCTATGATGTCAGTGAGGAAGGAAACCTAACCCTGATCAATCAGTATCAAACAGCTCCAGGGGCAGGACCTCGTCACCTGGTCTTTCATCCCCACTATAAGACTGCCTATCTCATCAATGAATTAAATGCTACGATCGATGTACTCTTTTATGACGGTATGGGTGAATTCGAACACTTCCAAACTGTTTCCACAATTCCATCAGACTACGATGGTCAAAAATGGGCTTCTGCGATCAAGCTCTCAGCTGATGGAAAATTCCTCTATGCATCTAACCGTGCTCACAATTCCATCGCTGTCTTCAAAGTTGTGGCTGATGGTAGTCTAGAACTGATTGAAATTGTTCCAACTCAAGGGCTCAATCCACGTGATTTCACGCTTAGTCCTGATCAAAACTATTTGATCGCAGCCCATCAAGATTCACCTAATGCCACCGTCTTCAAACGAGATTCTACTAGCGGAAAATTGACCCTTCTATCCGACGACTTCTATGTTCCAGAGGCCGTTTGTACAGTTTTTCATTAAGTCGTTTTAGTTGTCAAACCTCTAAAAAAATGATTAAATAGATGAGAAAAAGGCGCGAGCCTGACTTCACAACTTATATTTTAGGAGATCCAAGCATGAATCCAATGGACTTATTTAACCAAGTAAAAGAAATGATCGAAAAGAAAGATTTCGACGCTGCAAAGAAATTTGTTGATGACAACAAAGACAACCTCGGTGACTACCTTGAACAAGCCAAAGGGCTTGTATCTGGAAATGAAATGGTCAGCGGTGCCTTGGACAAAATCAAAGGCTTGTTCTAATAGAACTACTCCTCAACGCTTTAGTTGAGGAGTTTTTGTTTATACCAATCGCAAAAAAGATCCTTGAGAAAACTCAAGGATCTTTTTAGTCTAGTAAACTAGATTATTTCTTAAGGTTGTAGAATGATTTCAATCCACGGTATTCAGCTACTTCACCAAGTTGATCTTCGATGCGAAGCAATTGGTTGTATTTAGCGATACGGTCTGTACGTGAAAGTGAACCAGTCTTGATTTGTCCTGCGTTTGTTGCAACTGCGATGTCAGCGATTGTTGAATCTTCAGTTTCACCTGAACGGTGTGATACAACGGCAGTGTAACCAGCTTCTTTCGCCATTTCGATAGCATCGAATGTTTCAGTAAGAGTACCAATTTGGTTAACTTTGATAAGGATAGAGTTAGCACATTTTTCTTCGATACCACGTGAAAGGTAGTCAGTGTTTGTTACGAAGAAGTCGTCACCAACCAATTGAACTTTACCACCAAGACGTTCAGTAAGAGCTTTCCAACCGTCCCAGTCGTTTTCATCCATACCATCTTCGATAGTGATGATTGGGTATTTGTTTACCAATTCTTCAAGGTAGTCGATTTGTTCAGCAGCAGTGCGGACAGCAGCTCCTTCACCTTCGAATTTAGTGTAATCGTAAACTTTGCGTTCTTTATCGTAGAATTCTGATGATGCACAGTCAAATCCGATAAATACGTCTTTACCTGGAACATAACCAGCAGCTTCGATAGCAGCGATGATAGTTTCTACACCATCTTCAGTTCCGTCAAAACGAGGAGCAAATCCACCTTCGTCACCAACGGCTGTTTCAAGACCACGACCTTTAAGGATTTTCTTAAGTGCGTGGAAGATTTCAGCACCCCAACGAAGAGCTTCTTTGAATGTAGGTGCACCAGCAGGTACGATCATGAATTCTTGGAAAGCGATTGGAGCATCTGAGTGAGATCCACCATTGATGATGTTCATCATTGGAGTTGGAAGAACTTTAGTGTTGAATCCACCAAGGTAGCTGTAAAGTGGGATTTCAAGGTAGTCAGCAGCAGCACGAGCTACAGCGATAGACACACCAAGGATTGCGTTTGCTCCCAATTTACCTTTGTTAGGAGTACCGTCAAGAGCGATCATTGCACGGTCAATAGCTTGTTGGTCACGAACATCGTAGCCGATGATTGCTTCAGCAATGATGTTGTTTACATTGTCAACAGCTTTTTGAGTTCCAAGACCACCGTAACGAGATTTGTCACCGTCGCGAAGTTCTACAGCTTCGTGTTCACCAGTAGAAGCTCCTGATGGAACCATACCACGTCCGAAAGCACCTGATTCAGTATAAACTTCTACTTCAAGTGTTGGGTTACCGCGTGAGTCTAGGACTTCGCGAGCGTAAACATCAGTAATAATTGACATTTCTTACTCTCCTTATTGAGTTATATTTTTTACTCCTCTATCATATCGTAATTAGGCTATTTTTTCAAGAAAAAACAAGGAAATCTACGAAAATTGAGAAGTTTTTAACAAGAAAACGGTTCCACTGCCTTATTTTCTTCCATTTCCCTTCCTTATTTAATTTTTTAGCATTCCTCTACTCTTCTGCTACGCTTTATGCTATACTAAACTTATGACAGATATTAATAAAACGATTTTAGAAAAAGCTGCTGGTCCTACTCGGTTCAATCCTGATGAACAGCGTCGATTTTTGGAGACATATGAGGAGCGTGTGATTGCATCATGTACCTTGGAGGAGGCAAGGGACAATCTCTATTTGGAGCACTATTCTTCAATTCTTACGAACATTTCAGAACGCTTTGAACCTGTATTGGTCAAGATTTCGCCTGCCTTGGATGAAAGCAGCCAACTTCAATATTTGAAAAAAACAAAGGATCTTGGTCTTGTGGCAAGCATTGTTTCAGATGACTGTCGCCACTCTCCCTTTGGTCTCATCATCCATACTGATCATCCATCTGGAATTTCTCCAACCGATATCAGCCTCCAGTATCCAAATTTGTTTGAAAAGAAGGAAGAGAGCACAGCACCTGAAAAAAAATCATTTTGGAAACGCCTCTTTGGCTAAAGAAAGAACCAATTGAAAAGGAATTTCCTTTTCAATTGGTTCTTTAGTTTGCTTTCATTTTTAAGAGGTTACCAATATTTCGAGCACAGGAAATCAGATTTTTTTCAGCATGAGTAAGTGCATCTGCCACCTCACAAGGACCTGGTACAATAGAGAAGGCAGCCTCAATATGATGACTTGGGAAAGCTGGCAAATCCTCTGCTAAGGCCCCACAAATAGCAAGCACTGGGATCTTATCTGGTGTTCGTTTGGCTACCCCGACAGGAGCTTTTCCAGACAGAGATTGGAGGTCCATCCTACCTTCTCCCACGACGACCAGATCCGCTTTTTGAACCTTACGATCGAAGTCGATTAGATCCAAACTTTTCTCAATTCCCGAGGAAACCTGACCACCCGCAAATGCGACCAAGCCAGCTGCCATGCCACCTCCAGCTCCGGCGCCAGCCATGGATAAAATTCGGGCATCTGCTAGCTGGTAAAAATCCTGCATAGCCTGGTCGACAGCTGGAAACAGAAGGGGATTCAAACCCTTTTGCCCGCCAAAGATATAGGTTGCTCCTTGACTGCCACAGAGAGGATTGGTGACATCCGTTAAGACCAGGAGCTCGATGTCTTGTAAAGCATTTGGAACCGCACTGGTATCTATTCTATCCACACGACCGATCGAAGCACCTACAGGACGAAGCAGATGACCTTGGTCATCATAGAAGGCTACCCCTAGTCCGGCTGCCATCCCAATCCCACCATCATTGGTCGCTGAACCACCAATTCCCACACAGATCGTTTTAACCCCTTGGTCAACCAATTGCAAAATCAGTTCACCAATTCCTCGTGTCTCTAGTTCTAGTGGATTGCGTTTTTCAGCTGGGATAGAGCCTAAGCCAACAAGAGAGGCCATCTCAAAAAATGCCATCTCATCTTTTTGGTAGTAAGACATTGAAACAGGCTGTCCAAATGGTCCGGTTACTTGCGTTTGGTACTCAGTTACATCTAGAACACCAGCTAGGGTTTCCATGGTTCCTTCGCCACCATCCCCAATAGGAAGGAGGTCAAAAGTTGCATCTGGTAGAGCCTCTTGAAATCCTTTTTTCAAGGCTTCTGCTACTTGTTTGGCAGATAAGGATTCTTTAAATGAATCCGGGGCTAGTAGGATATGCATGCTGTTTCCTTTCTATGCTGGTCTAAAATTTCAAGAACAAGGCTTAAATCCCTCTTCTCAATACGATATAGGGCTCGCTCAGCGACGATTGGCTTGGCCATAAAGGCAATCCCGATACCGGCTGTTTCAATCATCGGAAGATCATTGGCACCATCTCCCATCGCAATCGTCTGACTTCGTGGGACATGATTTTCTTTCGCCCATGTCAGGAGGGACTCTTTTTTCCTTTCAGGTGTGATTATCCCACCGAGGACTTTACCTGTCAAACAACCATCAGAAGCCTGCAAACGGTTGGCGCGGACCAGATCAATTCCTAAAGACCTCGCGATGGGGTCGATGACTTCATGAAATCCCCCTGAAACAAGGCCAACCTTGTAACCTCTTTGATGAAGTTCCGTGATTAAGGTCTTAGCTCCCGGTGTGACGTCCATCTGCTCTACAATTTTCGGAAAAATAGAGGCCTCTAATCCCTTCAATAAAGCGACACGCGCCTGTAAAGATGCTTTAAAATCCAACTCTCCATTCATTGCTTGTGCCGTAATCTCTGCTACTTTTTGTCCCACGCCAGCTTCTTGAGCTAGTAAATCAATTCCTTCTTGTTGGATCAAAGTTCCATCTACATCCATAACGAGGAGACCGGTTACTTCTTTCATCGCTTTCCTTTCTTATTTCTCCCTTACTATACAAAAATAGGGTTTAAATTTCAAGTTTCAATGATCATTTGAAGATAAAAAAACGACCTCCTAAAAAGTCGTTTTTTTGTTATTAGAAGCGAATTTGCTCCCGAGTTTTTTCATACGAAGTAACAAAGCGATCGGTCACTCCAGCTTCTACCATCTCCAAAGCATCTGAGATGACTTTGAAGGAAGCCGCATAGTCATATTCTCTTTCGAAAATATAAAGGGACTCATCAAAGGCAGCTTGAACATGATCATCAAATGAACGATAGCGATTTGAATATTGCAACAACTGCTCCGTTAAAGTAGCATTTTGTACAATTCGATAAGTCGCTTCTTCCAATTCATTCATATCATTGGTCAAAATATCTAACAAACGATTGGTTGATTCGATGTTGATTTTATCCCCTTCCAACTCATCCATCAAAGCCTCTGTATTGTTGCTTGCTGTGAAGAATAATTCCAAGAATTCTTGAGGGATTCCTGGCAAGTTTCGTTTGTCCATATAGCGTTTAATGGCATGCAAACGGTTGGCATAGATATTAACTTTTTGGCGAGCATTGGCATCGTCTTTTTCAATTTTTGAAAGGGAATCACTTAAGCCAATTTGCTCATCTTCGATTTCTTTCAAGCGAGCTTCAATAGCTTCTAATTCTTCTTCTACAATAGAATAGGCCTTTTGTATTTCAGATGAATCTTTCAAGGCATCTTCTACCACATTTTCTTGTGAAGATAGCTCAGCTTCCAACTCTTTTAACTGTTGGCTGAAGCTTTCATTCAAGACGAATGTTTTACTAAGGCGTTCCACTTCTGCTGCAAGGTTGCTATTGTTATCTTTTGCGTGTTTCAAATAGCCAGGCAGTTGTTTCACTAACTTCTTCACGACTTTTTGTGATTCGATTTCACGAGTAAAGATGTGATACAATGCATCGATTTCCTCTTGAATTTGCTCATTTTCGTAAATAGCATTGTCCAATTCAAGCGCGGATACATTTGCCATATTGTTCTTCAAGGAAGCATGCAACTGTTGGAAACGAGATTCAATATCTGTTTCAGTGAAGTGGTAGCCAGATTCCAAAAGCTTGCGGTAGCCACTTTCCAAATCCTCTAATTGGTCTGGAAGTTTTGACTGAAGAGCAGTGACAATTTCTGGCACACGCTCAACAATTTGTTTTAAGGCTACAATATGATTTTCAGCTGTATCAAGGATTTCAGCCGCTTCAACAGGATCACCTGAAGAATTCAAGGTTACAAATTGTGAAAACTCAGATTGAATATTTCCAATTTGTTTTTCAATTTCAGGAAGCGCACTGCCATAACGATCTGGGTCTGAAGTGACTTCTTTTTGAAGTTCTTCAAACATATCCAAGGCGTGAACCACACGACCGCTATTCTTTTGTTCCTGCTCTTCCAGATCAGAAAGGGCTTTGCGAATCGCCTTGATATCTTCGTCGATCAATTGGATCTGACTTTCGATATTATCAATGGCTTGTTTAGCTTTCATGAAACGGAAAGAATTGTTATAGCCTTCCGCTTCAAACAGATTGTTTTCAATATCAGCAAATGAATTTAAGGATAAATCTACCCATTTTTGATTCCATTCACGAAATGCAATTTGACTTTGACCAATCAAATGCATGTTTTTTACGGCCTCTACTTCATCGTTGACCGGAAGGTTGTATAACTTTTCTTTTCGTTCTTCCAGTGCTGCCAGTAAGGCTTCATTTCGTTTTCTCAAAATGACTGCAACCACATATCCTACAATCAAGATAAGGGCGACAATAAAGATGAGAACAATTAGTCCACTAGACATATAAAAACTCCTTCATCGTATTACTTGAACGTAATCCTAGTAATTATACCATAAAATATCCATTAATGGGAAGCGTTCGGTGAATTTTATACATCGAGTGTACTATATTCAGCGTTTTCTTCGATAAATTCACGACGTGGTTCCACGCGGTCCCCCATCAACATATCAAAGATCTTATCTGCTTCCGCAGCATCGTCTACTGATACTCGTGCCATCAAGCGATGTTCTGGATTCATGGTTGTTTCCCATAATTGGTGATCATCCATTTCTCCAAGACCTTTATAGCGTTGGATGGTTGGTTTTGAGCGACCTTCTGAATAACGTTCCAAAGCTGCAGCTAATTCGGCTTCTTGGTTGGCACCAGGTTGGATATATTCTTTGATTTCACTACCGACTTTGACCCCATAGATTGGTGGTTGCGCAATATAAACATATCCTGCTTCCAAGACTGGCTTCATATAGCGATAGATCAAAGTCAATAGAAGGGTTCGGATATGAGCGCCATCGACATCGGCATCGGTCATGATCACTAATTTTTGATAACGCGCTTTTGTAACATCAAATTCGGCACCAAATCCAGTTCCCATAGCAGTAAATAAACTACGAATCTCTTCATTGGCTAGAATTTTGTCCATACTTGCTTTTTCAACGTTCAAGATCTTACCACGGATTGGTAAAATCGCTTGGAATTCCCGATTTCGACCAGATTTTGCAGATCCACCGGCTGAATCCCCTTCGACGATAAAGAGTTCTGTTTCTTGTGGATTATTTGAAGAGCAATCTGCCAATTTACCAGGTAGGTTGGAAATCTCAAGCCCTGATTTCTTACGGGTCACCTCACGCGCTCGCTTAGCAGCTACGCGAGCTTTCGCAGCTAAAATCCCTTTTTCGACGATTTTCTTAGCAATTTGCGGATTTTCCAAAAGGAAATCAGAAAAGGCATCACTAAAGAGTCGATTGGTAATCTTAACAACTTCTGAATTTCCAAGTTTAGTCTTGGTTTGTCCTTCAAACTGTGGATTTGGATGTTTAACCGAGATTACTGCTGTTAAGCCTTCTCGAACATCTTCCCCAGTTAGATTGTCTTCGTTTTCTTTTAAGAGTTTATTTTTCTTAGCATAATCATTGATCACACGAGTGAGAGCTGTACGGAAGCCCTGTTCATGCGTTCCACCTTCATGGGTATGAATGTTATTCGCAAAACTCATGACCGTCTCATGGTAGCCTGTGGTATATTGCATAGCTACTTCAACTGTAATATCATCCATTTCACCATCTGTGTAGATTGGTTTTTCAAAGATGACATCTTTGTTTTCATTGATGTATTCGACGTAACTAGAGATCCCACCTTCGTAGTGGTAATGTTTTTCTTGCTCTAAGCCTTCTCGCTTATCCGTCAAAGAAATACGCAAGCCACGATTCAAAAAGGCTAGTTCTTGAATTCGTTTATTTAATTTTTCAAAATCATACTCGGTGGTTTCCGTGAAGATTTCTGGGTCTGGAATAAAGTGGACGGTTGTTCCTGTGCGGTCTGTTTCTCCAATGATCTTTAAATCATCTACAACATGTCCGCGTCGATATTCTTGGTAATGGATACTGCCATTTTTATAGACACGAACATCGAGGGATGTGGAGAGGGCATTTACTACGGAAGATCCTACCCCGTGAAGACCACCAGAAACCTTGTAGCCACCTCCGCCGAATTTTCCTCCGGCGTGAAGCACGGTAAAGACAGTTTCAACGGCAGGTCGACCTGTCTTTTCTTGGATATCCACTGGGATCCCACGACCATCATCGACAACCGTGATAGAATTATCTGCTTCAATGAAAACTTCAATATGGCTAGCAAAACCAGCTAAGGCTTCGTCAATCGAGTTATCTACGATTTCCCAGACCAGGTGATGAAGACCTTCTTTTGAGGTAGAACCAATATACATTCCCGGACGCATCCGAACGGCTTCTAGTCCTTCCAAGACCTGAATCTGACTGGCATCATATTCTTGTGCTTGATTTTCTTGCTGTTTATCCTCTGTCATAATTTCCCTTTTCTATTCAAATATAAACTGGTGTAAGCGTGGCATGGAATCAAATAAATAGGTCGAAAGCCCTGCAGCCTTCCCAGCTTCTATATCGATCGGACGATCTCCGATGACCAGACCGTCTTGAATGCCATATTTTTCTTTCAAATAAAGCATAGAGGCTGGGTCTGGTTTTCGAGGAAAGCCCTCGTCTGCTGTTACAATCTCCGTAAAGTAGGGTGCAATACCTGTCTGTTCAATAAGGGTCAAAACTTGGCGATCCCGATGAGATACCAAAAAATGGCGTCCTCCATGTGCTTGGATCTCTTCTAGTAACTTTTTTGCTCCCTCAAATAAGACCGGCTCTTGCAAGCCCAAGGCTTCTTTTTTCTTGTATTCCGTACGAAAATTGGAAATATGAGGGGCAAAGGTTTGAATTGCATCCTGTGTTGAGATTTTTAATGCTGCATAAACAGAATCATGATCAGCTTGGATGTGAAAGTCCTTCAATGTCGCTACAAAGGCATTTGTGGACGTTTCGTAATTATCCAATAGCGTCCCACCAAGATCCCATATAAAATCATGATAATTCATAGTCAATATTATACCACAAATGGACAAAAAAATAAGCTAAAAACCCTCATTTAGGGGGGATTTTAGCCATTTTTTACGGTCATTTCATTTTAAATCAAAGAGAAGTCATTTTCCGACATAGAATGTGATCTTTCACCAGAAAATATGGTGTCCAAAAGAGCTTTGTTAAGCATCTCCAAAGACATCTTGATAGAGCATTCCTTGACGAAGGCTTTGGGCATCTCCTCCAAATTGCTCTACCAAGGCGTAGGCTAAGGCAAGTGCCGTTGAAGGACCACGACTGGTCAAGAGATTCCCGTCTTTCACTACTGTTTCTTTCTGATAGTGTCCATCTTGAATCTCTTCTTCAAAACCATCGTAACACGTATAGTGTTTATCTTTTAAGAGGCCGGCACGCGCCAAGACAATTGGTGCTGCACAAATCGCAGAAATGATTTTTCCCTTCCTACTTTCTTCTTGAAGAGCTGCAATCAATTCCGGATTATCACGCAAATTTGCAGCTCCTGGCATCCCACCTGGTAAAAAGATTCCATCATAATCTGACAGGTCCCCATTCCAGAGGCGATCGACTTCCACTGTGATCTGGTGAGAACCTGTGACCGTTTCTTCCATGCCAATAAGGTCACAGTCGATCCCAGCGCGTCTCAAAACATCGACAATGGTCAAGGCTTCAATTTCTTCAAAACCGTTTGCTAAAATCGTTGCTACTTTTTTCATTTTCATTCCTTCTTTCTATCTATTGCGCCTTTTTAAGGACTACTTTTTTACGGATTGGAGGCCCTTCTTCTGGCTCTTTCTTTTTGCTACTATGATTATATATTGAGAGGACCAGACCAATACCAATCAGATTACTAATAATAGACGATCCACCTTGTGAGATAAAGGGGAGGGGAATCCCCGTCAAAGGGAGAAGACCCGTTACTGCTCCGACATTTTCAAAAATATGAAAGACCAGCATCATGATAAATCCGATGGAAATATAGGTATAAAATTGGTTATTGGACTGGAGGGTAATTTTTAAAATGCGGTAAATCAGGGTCACATATAAAATCAACAGCACCAGAGCTCCAACAAAGCCAAAGTCTTCTGCGACGACCGTAAAAATCATATCGCTTTCCCGTACGGGAACCAATAAATTGGAGACATTAAAGCCTTGCCCAAAGAGACCACCACTAGCAATAGCTAGCTGTCCTTGCGCCTGCTGGTAGGTGGTGGTTTGTGCATAGTCAAAAGGATTTAACCAGGCTAAAATACGGTTCATCTGATAGGTTGGCATCCCTACTTGCTGGTGCAGAAAAGCTCGCCCCCCTTCTGAAAGAAAGAGGAAGAGAAAGCCTGCTAACCCACCTGCCAGAAGCAAGATGACCGGCAAGATAATTTTCCAGGAAACTCCTGAAACGAGCACTAAGCCCGCAAAAATGGCCAAGAATACTAAGGCCGTTCCCAAGTCCTGTTGGAGAGCCAATAAGGCAAAGACCGGAATCGTATAGATGGTCAACTCTAGAATCAAAAACCAATCTTGTCGTAATAATCGCTCACGCCCCTTATTTCTTTGCAAAAATCGGACAATAGAGCGTGACAGCATCAGGATGAAGGGGATCTTCATAAATTCTGAGGGCTGAAATAAGGTGATGTTCCCATAAGCCACCCAGTTTTTAGCTCCTGTTGAAGCTACCAAGTTGGGATTATAAAACACAAGGGGAAGAACCATCAAGGCTAGGCCAAGCAGGTAAAGAAAGGGAGTGATTTTCCAAAGAAATTTCGTGCTAAAAATCGTCACAATCAGGCAAATGACGCATCCCACACCAATCCAGGCCAATTGCTGCCCTAAAAAAGACCACACCATTTGGGGATAGTCGTGAGAAACTGCTACATAAACAGATAAGATCCCAATCATAAGAAGGGTGAAGACAATCCCAATGATGGAATAATCCAGGTGAATCGTCCAAAAATGATGTTTCTTCATTCACGTTCCTTTCTGTGAGAATCATCAAATCAATTAATAGAACAACATTTGTAGAACCAAGCTAGATCCTGCTACACAAAACCAAGCAATCAACCCTACTAAAAGAGGGGCTGCTCCTGCTGCACGGAACTGTTTCCAAGAAACCTTGCTTCCGATTCCAACCAAGGCCATGGCCATAAAGAGGTGAGAAAGGTCATTTAGGTAAGGTAGGACCACTTTAGGTACCAGGCCAATAGAAGAAAGAATGGAAGCCACAATAAACCAGATAATAAACCAAGGAATAATTTTCTTTAACATTCCTTTGTTTCTTCCTTGTTGTTTACTCCGATACCATTTTAAACCGATCAAGCCCAAACAAACTGGTACAATCATCAGGGCGCGTGTTAACTTAACAATTGTAGCCATTTGCCCCGCTGCTTTACTGTAAGAAAATGCTGCTGCTACAACAGATGACGTATCGTTAATGGCTGTTCCTGACCAGAGGCCAAATTGGAAATTAGACATATGCCATAAATGCCCTAATACTGGAAAGATAAAGACAGCCAAAATGTTGAAGAAGAAAATAGTTGACATAGATAGGGCAATTTCCTCTTCGTCTGCTTCAATGATCGGCGCTGCTGCTGCAATAGCAGATCCACCACAAATAGCTGTACCAAACCCAATTAAGGTCCGTAGATGAGATTTCAGGTGGAAGACTCTCCCAAAAATAATAGCTGCAAGAAAGGCAACGGTTATCGTTGGCAGACTAATCTTTAAAGAAGACAAACCTGTAGAGGCAACTGTCGCAATGGGCAAGCTAAATCCCATGAAGATAATCGAATACTGCAACAATTTCTTACCGGACCAGTTCAAGCCTGGTCGTGAATTCTCCGGCAAATCCACAAATTCATTAAGGACAATTCCTAAAATTAAGGCAAAAACACTGGAGCCAATAATGGGAAAGAAAGTTCCCAACAACATAGCACAAAGTGCCAGTACAAATGCAATTGCAAGTCCAAATCCTTTATTTTTCATTTTCTCAATTCCTTTCAAAAAAGTCAGCTGCTTGCTCAACAAGCCGCTCTCTCACTGTCGTGTGAAGGGGCAACACTTGTTGCAAACCATCCAAAATTTGTTTTCCATATCGCTTGGTTACCACCCGCTGATCTAATAAAAGCACCAAAGATTCCTGATCTTGAAAACGGCTGGTTCTCCCAATAGCCTGTTTGAGCCTTAAAATCGCGACTGGAAGACTATAGTCGTAAAAGGGATTTTTCCCCTGTTCTCTGAGTTTTGTATTCAGCTTTTGAACCATATAATCTTTAGGATTGTCAAAAGGAAGGCGCGTGATGATTTGAATCACTTCTTTTTGTTGGGAGAAATCGACTCCCTCCCAGAAGCTTCCTGTTCCCAATAAAATGGAGCTTTCTCCTCGGTCAAATCGTCGCTTAATATTGGCTGCATCCCCATTTCGATACTGGGCCAAGTGAGGAAACTTCAATGCGTTTGACGTCTCCAGTAACAATTCTTTTGAAGTAAACAAAAGAAAAATTGGCTTTCGTAAAGGAAGGAGTTCACCGACGAGCTGACAAATCTCCCCTGCGTATTCCACTGAAGATAAAGAAACAACATCTGGAAAATCAATCGGCACCAGCAATTCCTGGTGTTGTTTGACTGTTATCGGTACCCGATAGATTTGCTGCTTTTGATATCCTAAAAGAGCAGGTAAATGCACTTTTTTACTGATAGCAATCGTCGCTGATACAAAGAGCACGGTCACTTCTTCAGGTACAAATTCCTTAAAGGATAGTAAGTCCTCCACTCCTCCATGGAGACGAAGAATCTGGTGGCTTTCAACCACTTCTTTGTCTATCCAAAAGGTTTGGTAGCGCTCATCAAACAATTCCTTTAGATTCTCTAGAGATTCGGTTTTCAATTCCGATACATCCTGCCGAATTTTTGCCACCGTTTGATCTGATAAGACTGCCGTTTTTCCTTGCACGACTTCTTTGGAGCAGGCATTTAACTCAAATTGAATACTCTCCAGCAAACGTCGTTGTAGAAGATCTTTTTCCTCTTCAATAGCGTGTTGCAAGTTTAAAAGAAGAGATTGCAAGGTTTCTTCTCTCTGTGAAAATTGCTCTAAAGCAAAGAAGAGTTTTTGCGCTTCATCCACGACCAGAACAGACTCTTGAAGTAGACTCTTATCATCTTCTAGACGGGTTAGCAGATAAGCATGATTGGTCAAAATCACACGGCTAGTTTTCACTTTTTCCTGACCAAGACGCCAAAAATCTTCCTGATAAAACAGTGAACGTTTCGACAATTGACCATCGTGGCAAATGTCAGCTACAAAATGAAGATGACGATAGAGTTGGCCAATTTCACTGAACTCTCCTGATTCAGTCATGGTCAGCCAAACCAACAGTTGCATTTTAAAGCGTCGAATCATCCCATTATCTGACTCAATCTGTAAGGTCTCATAAAATTTATCGAGTTGGATATAATCCTTGGGACTTTTAAGGCTATGAAAGGGAATTTGGAAAAGATCCTGGATGGTCTTTCCTTCTTTCTTCATAATTTGATCCTGAAGAATTTTAGTTGGAACACTCACAAGAATGCGCTTGGAGGTTTTCGCCAAAAGCGTTAACAGATAAGCGTAGGTCTTCCCAATTCCCGTTGGCGCCTCGATAAAACTTGGAAGCGGCTGGTGCAAACTGTCCTCGATATAGGCAACAAATTCTCTCTGCTCCGGATAAGCTTCCATTCCCAACAACTGCATATTGAGTTCAAACTGTTCAGACAAATAGTGACTTTCTAAGAACTGCTGTGGCTTGCGCAGATAGAGACCATGAACTTCTACTAAATGAGCTGGTAAAAAAAGGCTACTGTCTTTAAGCGCATCTTCTATTAAGAGTCGCGATTCATAAATCAAACAATCTGCCATCGAAAGAAGTTTTTCGATCAATCCTCTTGGTAAGCTCGCAATTTTCTCTCTCAATTTCAACAGCAGCTGGGCTGTTGCCATAGCATCCGCTAAAGCGGAGTGAGCATGGTGCAACTCAATTTCCAGTTCAGCTGCAAGCGCTCCTAAATTGTAGCGTTCTAAAGTCGGATAGAAAATTTGAGACAATTCAACCGTATCAATCCGAGGAGTCGTTAGCTCAAATCCTTCCCAAAAGAGGGCTTCTGCTAATAAATTCGCATCAAATTTGACATTATGGGCCACAAAGACGGCATCTTCTATTAATTCAAAAATTTCTTTTGCCACTTGTGCAAACTCTGGTGCTTTTTTCAAGCGAGCATCTGTCAGGCCAGTCAATTGTTTGATATGCTCATCCAATCGTTCATGGGGATTCACATCCGTCTCATAGGATTGCATAATCCTCCCATCTTCGATGATGACAATCCCAACCTGAATGATCTTAGCATTGCTTCCAGCACTGGTCGCTTCCAGATCCACAATGGCATATTTCCGTTTCTGTCTTGTCATAATACTTAAAATTATATCACGTTTGAGCAAGCTCTGCAGATTTTTTTCTCCTTTCAGGCTGACTTCAATCCTGTTATTTTCCTTACAATTTGATACACTATTCTAGAAAGGAGTCCTTATGAAAATCTATCGTACTGTTAATCCTATAGCTTATGAAAACACCTACTACCTTGAAAATGATCACTCCCTCATTCTTGTCGATCCAGGGAGCGACTGGGCGACTATTCAAAAACAAATAGATCGCATCGGAAAACCAATCGTAGCAATTCTTTTAACCCATACGCATTATGATCACATTATGAGTCTTGAAAAGGTTCGTCAGACCTATCATTTCCCACCTGTTTATGTCCATCCAGCAGAAGCCAGTTGGTTGTCTTCTCCTGTCGATAATTTATCTGGTTTGGATCGTCATGCGGATTTAGAAGATGTTGTATGCAAGGAGGCCAACTTCCTTTATGACATTCGCTCTGATTACCAAATAGCTGATTTCCACTTTTATGTTCTGGAGACACCAGGCCACTCTGCAGGAGGAGTCTCTATCGTCTTTCCTGAGGATCACCTGGTTCTATCCGGTGATGCCCTTTTTCGCGAAACTATCGGACGGACCGATCTTCCGACAGGGAACGCGACACAGTTACTTAGCAGTATCAGAGAAGAGCTCTTTACCCTTCCATCTTCCTACACTGTCTATCCCGGTCATGGCCCTGAAACTTCTATTGGTCACGAGAAGATGTTCAATCCCTTCTTTAGATAATCCTAAAGAGTCCTTATCATCCTTCCTGTCCTCATCAAAGTAAACAAAAAAAGCAAGTGCGAACTTGCTTTTTTATTATATCTTAAGAAAACGTCTCATGGAGATTGAAGAACCAATCGCTCCAATCAAAATTCCTAATCCAAAGAGGCCACCGACCATGATCGGTACCAAGAGATGAGGACTATAGAGATACAAGTTTTGATCTGCCAAATTATTGTTCATAGATGTATAGACAACATTATAAACGTAGAAGACTAAAGCTGAAGGAACCAAGGCTCCCAAAAGACCGATCCAAGCACCTTCTAAAAGGAATGGTGCACGAATATAGCCATTTTTTGCTCCTACCAGTCGCATAATCTTAATCTCACGACTACGTGAAATGATGGTAATCCGAATGGTATTTGAAATCAAGAAGACTGCGATGAAGATCAATAAAGCTACACCAATCAAGCCCCAGTTTCGGATGAAGGTTCCAAGAGCGAACAAGCGTTGGGTATCGACCCCACCATCTTTAACTTCAGAGACCCCTTCAATTTTTTTGGCATCAGCCGAAACTTGCTTTACATATTTAGGAGCTGTTGTCTCTACATAATAAGCATCATAGAGAGGATTGGCATCTCCATCAAAAATCTTCCAGTTGTTCCCAGCCGTTTTGATCAGTTTATCATACTGTTCTTCCTTGCTAGAAAAATCAACCTTGTCGACATGCTTCATGGCTGTCAGAGCATCGTAGACCTTATGGTAGTTTTCATTGGTCACGGTTTGACCGTCTTTTTCAATCTGCTCGCTCTGATCTTGAATATCCTTGCGCATGTATACTACAACCCGCACACTGTTTTGAATATCATCTGAAAGCTTAATGGTATTGGCAATAACTGAGGCGAAAATAGCAACCAAGCTAAGGGTAATCATAACCGAGCTGACCGCTGCAATCGTCATCCAACCATTTCGTTTCAAGCTTTTAAGCGATTCGATTAAGTGTCGGAAAAATCTTCTAATCATCGTATCCGTACTCTCCTTCCGCTTCATCACGCACTACACGACCATTTTCAATCGCGATGACACGGTGACGTAAAGTATTTACAATCTGGCTATTGTGGGTCGCCATCAATACCGTTGTCCCTTGCAGATTAATCCGCTCCAAAAGATTCATGATTTCCCATGAATTATCTGGGTCCAAGTTCCCCGTTGGCTCATCCGCAATCAAGACTTTCGGATTGTTGACGATCGCACGAGCAATCGCAATCCGTTGTTGCTCCCCACCGGACAATTCATTTGGGAATGAGCGGACCTTGTGTTTCAACCCAACAAGATCCAAAACTTCCATCACACGCTTTTTAATATTGCGACGGCGCTCACCGATAACTTGCATAGCGTAGGCAATATTTTCATAAACGGTTTTCTTTGGAAGCAATTTATAATCTTGGAAGACCACTCCTACATTGCGTCGCAACATAGGAATATCGCGTTTTTTGATTTTATCCAAATCAAAATCAGCCACTTTTAAGCTTCCTTTATCGTGTTTAACTTCACGGTATAAAAGTCGAATAAAGGTCGACTTCCCTGCACCAGAAGGTCCTACGATGTAGGCAAATTCTCCTGGTTCAATTTGGACAGAGACCCCGCGAAGGGCCGTCGTCCCGTTGTCATACTTTTTGACAACATCTTTCATTTCAATCATTGACATGTAATGAAATTCCTTTCATTCTTTTCTGGTTGATTCCCTCGAGGTTATTGGAGACGCCATTTAAGGTAGGCATCGATAAAGCCATCGATATCTCCATCCATCACCTTGTCCACCTGCGCTACTTCGTAGTTGGTCCGGTGGTCCTTAACCATGGTATAAGGGGTAAAAACATAGGAGCGGATTTGACTTCCCCAGGTGATTTCTTTTTTATCCCCTTTTAGAGAATCCACTTCTGCTGCTTTTTTCTCTTGCTCTAATTGGTAGAGTTTAGCTTGCAACATCTTCATCGCACGATCACGGTTCCCGTATTGGGTCCGATCCACGGTGGATGCCACTACAATCCCTGTCGGAATGTGGGTCAAGCGCACCCCTGTAGAGACCTTGTTGACGTTTTGTCCACCAGCTCCACCAGAGCGGAAGGTGTCCATCTTGATATCATCATCACGAACTTCGACTTCAATGGTATCGTCTAATTCGGGCATGACCTCAACAGATGTAAAGGAGGTATGACGACGTTTAGCGGAGTCAAATGGAGAGATTCGAACCAAACGGTGTACCCCCATTTCAGATTTCAGAAGACCGTATGCATGTGGCCCTTCAAAGGATAGGGTCACAGACTTGATTCCAGCCTCATCTCCAGCCTGATAGTCCAAGACTTCAACTTTAAAGCCGTGGGCATTTCCAAAACGAGTATACATCCGAAGAAGCATGTCGCCCCAGTCCTGAGCTTCTGTCCCTCCTGAACCTGGGTGGATTTCTAGGATGGCATTATTATTGTCATAGGGTTCAGACAATAGCAAGGTCATCTCATAGCTGGTCATACGTTTATCCAGCTCCTCCAACTTCTCGATCAATTCTTCTTTGACCGAATCATCTTCTGCCAAAAAGTCCAGTAAGATTTCTGACTCATCAAAGAGATCCACCATTTGATGGAAATTTTCATAGGTCTGCTTGAGTTCATTTAATTCTTGAGATGTCTTTTGCGCAGCAATGTTATCATCCCAAAAATCAGGTTCTGTCATTTTATTTTCTAAAATGGCAATTTCTTCTTCCAATGCCTCTAAGTCAAAGAGACCCCCTGAAAGAAGCTAATTTTTCACGATTTGCGTCAATTTTTTGACGAATTTCTGAAATGTCCATAAGTACCTCTTTCTATGTATCTAGTCTATTATATCATAACCTTCACTATTTGCCCACCTTCCAATATTGGATCTGCTGGTTGACTACTGCCAAGCCAGCTAATTTTCAACATTTTTCCATTCATTTGTAACCTAATTGTTAGAAAAAAAGATCCTCTTATGCTAGACTGGTAGCATGACAATAGTAGCTTTTATGTCCGATTTACATATTGATTCGAACAACTTCGGTAAAGAAGAATTAGAGACCCTGATCACTCTTTTCAAGGACAAAAAAATTCAACATCTCCATATTGCAGGAGATATTGCCAACGGCTTTGAAAAGACCTCACAGAAATTTTTAGACCAACTTCATTGTCATCTTCCAGTGACCTTTAGCTTGGGAAATCATGATATGCTGGGCCTATCAGAAGAAGCCATGAGACCTTTTGAATTTCAAAAGATTCCTTTTTCAAAGCATACACTCCTTGCCTTTTCGGGCTGGTATGACTACAGCTTTGTTCCTACTATCTCTCCCCAAAAACATCTCCAAACCAAGAATCTGTTTTGGTTTGACAGACGTCTCCAACGAAGGGGATCTGATCCAGCCATTACCCAACGTCTGTTGCAAGAGCTCGAAACAGAACTCATGCAAGTGGATCAACCCTTGATCATCGCTATGCACTTTGTTCCTCATAGTCAGTTTCTCCTGCGCCACCCTTATTTTGAACGCTTTAATGCTTTTCTAGGGAGCCAAGCCTTTCATGAACTGTTTAGACAATATCCTGTCAGAGAAGTGATTTTTGGTCATAGCCATCACCGAATGCCAGCAACAACGATTGACACCATCACCTATCATGCCAGACCTTTAGGCTATGTCCGAGAATGGGAGCTCTGCAAGCAATTTTTCGAAGCTTTTCCTGAATATGATTTTCCAAAACGATACGATCCCTACAAACGCTATCGCAGAATCAAAGACCTCCCCGAATTTAAAGCATACAAGAAAAAACAGCTCGCTCATGAATTTTCTCAAGCCATGACGATCCTTAAACTATAAAAAAATTGGTTCCTTCGGAACCAATTTTTTACTCTTCTGTATCCAAGAGATTTTTTGCAACGATTGCAGCCAGAACACCACCGACAATTGGAGCCAAGATAAAGATCCAAATTTGTTGAAGAGCCGCACCACCAACAAAGAGGGCAGGCGCCAAGCTACGAGCTGGGTTAACAGAAAGTCCTGTAATGTTCAAACCAACAAGAATAATCAAAGTCAAGCTCAAACCGATCACAAGACCAGCGATCTTCCCATTACCTTTGCTAGCTGATGTCACTGTCATGATGACTAAGATAAAGATAAAGGACGCAATCACTTCAAACAAGAAACCGCCAAATGGAGTCACTCCTTTAGCCAAGGCATTTTCACCAAGACTAGCTGTTGACATACCTGAATTTGACAAGAGGAAGAGAACTGTTGCAGACGCGAGAACCGCACCCACTACTTGCGCTGCAATATAATTAACCAAGTCCTTTGAAGACAAGCGTTTGTTCACAAACATGGCAATCGAAACAGCCGGGTTCAAGTGGGCACCAGAAACAGTCCCAATTGAGTAAGCTGCTGCAACAATGGATAAACCGAATGCCAAGGCAATTCCTAAATGTCCCAGACCTTCTGTCCCATTTCCAAAAACAACTGCGCCAGTCCCGATAAAGACAAGCATAAATGTGCCGATTACTTCAGCAAAAAACTTTTTCATAACTAAGTTTCCTTTCTTCAAACTGTTGACTAGTTTATCAAAAATCCACACGTACCTCAAGAAATATGCCCAGTCTATTTTGCCCGCAAAAAAAGCCATCCAAAGATGACTTTTTTTATGTTTAAATGGCGTTTTTATCTTTTCCAAGTGCACGTTGAACGGCTTTAACAATCTCAACGAGAACAACAATCAAGAGCGAACCAATCATAACTGCTAACCATTGTGTCAAACTCAAATGAGAGACATGGAAGAGTTTGTTAAATCCAGGGACAATGATGGTCGCCATCAAGAGAACAAAGGCAACTGGAATCGACCAGTTAAAGCTCTTGTTCTTGAAGAGTCCCACTTTAAAGATCGATTGGTAAACCGATTTAACGTTAAAGGCATGGAGCAATTGGATCAAACCAAGAGTTGCAAATGCCATGGTCAAAGCGTCTGCATGGATTTCGGCACGAGTCGCATGTTCTGGAGAGAGCAAAGCCCAGCCATAAACACCAAGAACCAGCATGGTTTGGAAGATACCTTGATAAAGAATAGCTCCGAAGACCCCACCGTCAAAGAAGTTAGATTTACGTCCACGAGGTTTGTGGCTCATGACACCTGGCTCAGCTGGTTCCACACCAAGAGCGATGGCTGGAAGCGTATCGGTTACCAAGTTGATCCAGAGAAGATGCACTGGTTGCAATACATCCCAACCAAAGAGGGTTGCAAAGAAGATGGTGAAGACCTCAGCCATATTGGCAGACAAGAGGTATTGGATAGATTTTTGGATATTTGAGAAGACCTTCCGTCCTTCTTCTACCGCTACGATAATGGTTGCAAAGTTATCATCTGCAAGGACCATGTCTGAAGCTCCCTTAGAAACTTCTGTACCTGTAATCCCCATACCGATACCGATATCAGCTGTCTTAAGTGATGGTGCATCGTTGACCCCATCCCCTGTCATGGCAACAACTTTGCCTTCATTTTGCCAAGCTTTCACGATCCGAACCTTGTGTTCAGGTGATACACGCGCATAGACAGAATATTGCTTGAAGACTTTTTGGAATTCTTCGTCAGAGAGTTCATTCAACTCAGCCCCTGTGAAGACATGGTCTTCGGTATCATTTGGATCGATGATTCCCAGACGTTTGGCAATAGCTTCTGCTGTATCTTGGTGGTCACCAGTGATCATGATCGGACGGATACCCGCTTCCTTAGCGACACGGACAGCTTCTGCAGCTTCTGGACGCTCAGGGTCAATCATACCGACCAAACCAGAGAAGATCAGGTCAGACTCAACAATTTCAGACTCCAAAGTTGGAATTTCCTTGCTTGTCTTATAAGCCATCATCAAGACACGAAGGGCTTGTTTAGCCAAGTCTTTGTTGGTAGCAAGGATAGCTTTCTTATCTTCATCCGTGATAGGACGAACTTCCCCATTGACTTCAATACGCGTCACACGTTTGAGCAATTGGTCAGGCGCACCCTTCACAGCGATAAAGTAAGAACCGTTTTCTTCTTTATGGATGGTAGACATAAGCTTACGGTCTGAGTCAAATGGCAATTCAGCTACACGTGGCTCATCCTTCAAGACTTCACGAACATCAAAGTTGTGATCTAAGCCAAACTGCACCAAGGCAGTTTCTGTTGGGTCCCCAATCAACTTGCCAGATGGGTCCACTTTGGTATCATTGGCAAAGTTCATGATACGAAGGGTATTGTTGCTAGCAGCTATCTCAGTTGCTGCACTTTGTAATTGACCGTTGGTATAGACTTTTTCAACCGTCATTTGGTTCATGGTCAAAGTACCTGTTTTATCAGATGCGATGATTTCTGTTGAACCAAGTGTTTCAACGGCTGGCAATTTACGAACAATCGAATTGCGTTTGGCAAGGGTTGTTGTTCCCAAAGAAAGAACGATGGTTACAATGGCAGGAAGTCCTTCTGGAATCGCCGCAACCGCAAGGGCAACAGCTACCATCAAGCCTTCCAATGGATGTTCCCCACGAACGAAGACACCAACTAAGAAAGTAATGACCGCAATCACAACAATTAAGTAAGTCAAGGCTTTAGATAATTGTTCCAAGCTTTGCTTCAATGGTGTTTCAGTCTCATCGGCATTAGCCAACATATCTGCAATCTTACCAACTTCTGTATACATACCAGTGTTTGTTACGACACCAATACCACGACCATAAGTTACATTTGAGTTTTGGTAACCCATATTAACGCGGTCCCCAATACCAGCATCTGCTTCAACAAGTCCTGTCACATCTTTTTCAACTGGCACAGACTCCCCTGTAAGAGCTGCTTCTTCAATTTTAAGAGAAGCTGCTTCAAACAAACGCATATCTGCAGGCACGACATCTCCCGCTTCAAGCAAGACGATATCTCCGGGTACCAATTCTTTTGAGTCAATCTCAATAACATGGCCATCACGACGAACACGAGCCATGGGGCTAGACATATTTTTCAGAGCTTCAATGGCTGCTTCTGCTTGCCCTTCTTGGTAAACCCCAAAGGCAGCATTCAAGACAACAACGGCCAAGATGATCATGGCATCCGTTAGACCGTCCATTCCTTCTGTAATCACAGAAAGTGCCGCTGCCACAAGCAAGATGATAATCATCAAATCCTTAAATTGATCAAGGAATTTAGCTAGTAGGCTACGTTTTTCACCCTCTTCCAACTCATTACGACCATAATTCGCTAAGCGTTCTTGAGCCTGGGCGGTTGACAAACCTTCGACAGATGAGTCCAAGTTCTTTAGGACTTCCTCAGAAGATTGCGTGTAAAACAAATCTTTATTTTGTTCTTTTGACAAAACAGTCTCCTCCTTTTTGGCCTCTTTTTACAAAAAAAGAGACCTGTTTTTTAAAAAAACAAGTCTCGCTGTTTAATATAGTGCCGGAAATAATTCGTAATGACGACACTATCGCGGAAAACCGCCAGCTACTCCCTTGAGTGGTTTTATTATACCATTTTTATAGAATAAAGCAAGCGGGATCTCTAATAATTTAATGAGGTCTATTCTTCCCATTCCACTAGTAATTGATAATTAGCAAATTCCTGTTCTCCATCGAGAGTTAACAAGCGATAAGAGACTTGCAAATGACCTGCTTCTAATTGAAAGAGGTCTGTTGTAATCAAAAACTGCTGAATGCCCATCGGAGTTGGGATGATTGCCCCACCATCTTCATTTTTGTAGAAACGCATGATGGATTTAGGACTTGAGAATCGTGTCATCACCAATTCATCGTTGGAAAATTTCAAAGCAACCTTTTCATCTTCTTCATTGGTATACAAGAGATACTGAAAACCTGCTTTTTCCTTCCATTCACCTTGATAGTACTGATCAACGATTTCCATTTCTTCTCCAAATCGAATGGTATTTTGAATGCGAATCTGCATCTTTGTCTCCTTCTCTTCTTTTCTTGCCCTACTATTCTATCAAATTTTACGCATTTTGACTGCCCCTATTAGCCTCTAGATCGCAAAATAGGCTTTTTTTTGCTATAATAGACCCATGAATGAAAAAGTCTTTCGCGATCCCGTTCATGATTACGTTCATGTGGATCATCCCATCATTTATCAATTAATTAATAGTAAAGAATTTCAACGACTACGCCGCATCAAACAACTGGGGACATCTGGTTTTACCTTCCACGGTGGGGAGCATAGTCGTTTTTCTCACTGTCTTGGCGCCTATGAAATTTCAAGACGGATTCTGTCTATTTTCGAGGAAAAGTATGCAGAGCAATGGAATTCTGATGAAAACTTACTGACCATGACAGCCGCTCTTCTTCATGACATTGGACATGGTGCCTATTCCCATACCTTTGAAGGACTCTTTGGGACCGATCATGAAAAAATGACCCAGCTGATCATCACCAGTCCAGAGACGGAGGTCAATCAGATCCTCTTGCAAGTGGCTCCTGATTTCCCAAATCGTGTAGCCAGCGTCATTGATCATACCTATCCCAATAAACAAGTGGTGCAATTGATTTCTAGTCAAATCGATGTGGACCGGATGGATTATTTACTGCGGGATGCCTACTTTACGGGTGCTTCCTATGGAAAATTTGACTTGACCCGTATTTTGCGCGTCATTCGACCGATTGAAAATGGCATTGCCTTCCAACAAAATGGCATGCACGCTGTCGAGGATTACGTGGTCAGCCGTTACCAAATGTATATGCAGGTCTACTTCCACCCGGCTACTCGTGCCATGGAAGTCCTCCTTCAAAATCTACTCAAACGCGCTAGAACCATTTATCCCGATCAGAAAGAGTATTTTCAATTGACTTCACCTCGCTTGATTCCATTTTTTGAAGAAGAGGTCACCATCCAAGACTACCTAAATCTAGATGACGGTGTGATGAATACCTATTTCCAAGTCTGGATGGATAGTCCGGATACCATCTTGTCTGATCTTGCACAGCGCTATATTAATCGGAAAGTCTTTAAATCGATTCTATTTACAGAAGATAAGCGAAAAGACTTAGTAATCCTTGAAAAACTGATTAAAGAGGTTGGGTTTAATCCAACCTACTACACAGCTATTCATCAAAATTTTGACCTGCCCTACGATATTTATCGACCAGAGCTTGAAAAACCGCGGACTCAGATCGAGATGATCCGAAAAGATGGGAGTCTCGCTGAATTGTCTCAGTTGTCTCCACTCGTCGCTGCTCTTGCAGGAACTCGCTATGGGGACAACCGCTTCTATTTCCCAAAAGAAATGCTGGAGGTTAATGGACTTTTCAGTAAGCAAGTAGAGGAATTCACTTCCTATATCAACAATGATTATTTTACAGGAGAGACGGATGTCCATTAAATTAGTTGCGATCGATATCGATGGTACACTTCTCAATTCAAAAAAAGAGATCACACCTTCCGTATTTGAAGCCATTCAAGACGCTAAAGCTGCAGGCGTTAAAATCGTGATCACAACCGGTCGTCCTATCGCAGGGGTCTCAAAACTTTTAAAAGAACTCCATTTGATGGATCCTGGAGACTATGTCATTACCTTTAATGGCGGTCTGGTTCAAGAAACCGCTACTGGAAAAGAACTCATCAAGGACCTTTTAGATTATGAGGACTATCTCGATATCGAGTCTCTTGCTAACAAACTCCAAATCCACTCTCATGTGATTACTAAAGATGGCATCTATACCAGCAATCGCGATATCGGACGCTACACCATTCATGAATCTCAACTGGTCAATATGCCCCTTTATTACCGGACGCCTGAAGAAGTTCGTGAGAAAGAATTTGTCAAGGCCATGTATATCGATGAACCAGATATTCTAGATGCTGCGATTGCAAAAATCCCTAAAGAATTCAAGGATCGCTTCACTATGGTCAAATCAGCTCCTTTTTATTTAGAAATTCTAGGGAAAACAACCAATAAGGGAGCAGCTGTTCTTCATCTAGCTGAACGACTTGGAATCCAGCAAGAAGAAACCATGGCCATAGGAGATGAGGAAAATGACCGTTCCATGCTAGAAGTCGTGGGACATGCCGTCGTTATGGAGAATGGCAATCCAACTCTTAAAAAAATTGCTACACATATTACCAAATCAAATGATGAATCTGGCGTTGCTTACGCCATTAGAAAGTGGGTATTATAAGAAATGTACCATTACCAGCTAGGAATTTCTGCTAGTGAGCATGATGACTTTGTTATTCAGAGTGACCAAACCAATCTCTTACAAAGCAGCTCATGGGCAAAAATCAAAGATAATTGGGGAAATGAACGGGTTGGTTTTTATCAAGAAGACCAATTAGTCGCTGTTGCAAGCATCTTGATTCAACCCCTGCCACTTGGCTTTTCCATGCTCTACATTCCTCGAGGCCCCATCATGGACTACCAAAACAAAGAGCTGGTTTCATATGTGATCCAGTCCCTTAAAAAGATAGCCAAACAATACAAGGCCTTGTTTGTGAAATTTGATCCAAGTCTTTTCTTGAGTAAACAATTGATTGGACAAGAAAATACGGAAACCACTGATGTGCAAGCAGTAATCGATACCCTAACTAAAGAAGGGATTGAATGGACTGGCCGAACCAGTGATATGGCAGAAAATATCCAACCACGCTTTCAAGCGAATATCCACAAAGAGTTTTTCATTGAGCAAGATCTTTCAAAATCTACTCGACAAGCCATCCGAACTGCTCGAAACAAAGGGATCCAAGTCCAATTTGGCGGGACTGAATTGTTGGAGGACTTTGCTTCTCTCATGAAAAAGACTGAAGCTCGTAAAAGCATTCATTTACGTGGAAAAGACTACTACGAAAAACTACTCACAACCTACCAAGGACAATCCTACATTACCTTGTCTACTCTAGATCTCGAGAAACGCAAAAGCTCCCTTATAAAAGATCTTGAAAAAAACAAGGCAGAGGCTGAAAAATTCACAGAAAAAACAAAGCCTGGCAAGGTTGAGAATAACCAAAAAGAAAAAGAGCGGATAGAGGAAGAACTGCAATTTCTTGAGCAGCATCTCCAAGCAGGTAGACAAATTGTTCCTTTATCTGGGACCTTAACCCTTGAATTTGGTGGGACATCTGAAAATGTTTATGCAGGGATGGATGAAGAATTCCGCCGCTACCAACCTGCTATCCTCACCTGGTATGAAACTGCCCAACACGCTTTTGATCGTGGTGCTTCTTGGCAAAATATGGGGGGCATTGAAAATTCACTCGATGGTGGTCTCTATCATTTCAAATCAAAATTTAATCCTGTCATTGAAGAATTTGTTGGGGAATTCAACCTCCCAACCAGTCCACTCTATCCACTTGTAAACAAAGTCTACAAGATCCGGAAAAAATTAAGGAGTAAATAAGTTACATGACTCTTACGACAATTTCAAAAGAAGAATTTACCTCATTTGCAAATACTGTCTCCCATCGCTCTTTTATCCAGTCTGCTGAAATGGCAGATCTGCTTGAAAAGCGAGGAAATACCGTCCAATTTATCGCTTGGAAGCAAGAAGATCAAGTCCAAGTGGCAGCAATCTTGTACAGTCTTCCTATGACAGGTGGTCTCCATATGGAAATCAATTCTGGCCCCCTTTACCAAGAGGAAGCTATGCTAGAACCTTTCTATGCAGCTATAAAAGACTATGCGAAAGAAAATGGGGCTATTGAACTCGTTATTAAGCCCTATGATACCTATCAAACCTTTGACAGTGACGGCAATCCAACCAGTGAAGAGCAAACCCATTTCATGGATACCCTAAAAAAATTGGGCTATCAGCATGATGGTTTAACAACAGGTTATCCAGGTGGAGAAGGTGATTGGCATTATGTGAAAGATATGGAGGGTATCACCGAAAAAAATCTTCTCAAGAGCTTCAGTAAAAAAGGAAAGCCACTTGTCAAGAAAGCCAAATCTTTCGGTATTGAACTGAAACGATTAAACCGAGATGAACTGCAACTCTTTAAGGATATTACTTCCTCTACCAGTGACCGTCGCGACTATCAGGATAAGACCTTGGATTATTACCAAACTTTCTATGACAGTTTTGGCGACAATGCAGATTTCATGATCGCAACACTGAACTTCCACCATTACTACACGAATCTTGAAAAAGACCAAGGAAAACTAGCACAGAAGATTGAGAAATTACAGAAAGATCTTGAAGTCAACCCACATTCAGAGAAAAAACAAAATCAACTTCGTGAATTCTCTAGCCAGTTTGATACCTTTGAGGTGAGAAAGAAGGACGCGAAAGAATATATTGAAAAATATGGAGATCAAGACGTCATTCTTGCAGGTAGTCTCTTTGTCTATATGCCACAAGAATCCACCTATTTATTCAGTGGCTCTTATACAGAATTTAATAAGTTCTATGCTCCTGCTGTTCTCCAGGAATATATGATGCTTGAAACCATCAAACGTGGTATCCCAAGATATAACTTCCTTGGTATTCAAGGAATCTTTGACGGGTCAGACGGTGTTCTTCGTTTCAAACAAAACTTCAACGGCTACATCGTCCGTAAGATGGGGACCTTCCGTTATTACCCAAATCCTCTGAAATACAAAATGATTTCTCTCATTAAGAAACTATTAGGACGTTCCTAACTCAAAGGGAGTGGGAAAGAACTCCGACAAGTTAAAAAGAGTTCGTCTTCCCACCCCCGCACAGTTGATTAGGTCATCTTTGGAGCTTAAAAGGCGAACAAAGATGCCAATCAACCACTGCGTCTTACACTTACTCCTATCAAACATCAAAGGCTGGACAGTTTTTGCCCAGCCTTTTTCTACTATAAAAAAGGCGAGAAACCTCTCGCCTTTTAGATGTCATTATTTAACGAAGTCAAGCAATGCCAAGAAGCTTTCTGGATCAAGTGATGCACCACCCACAAGAGCTCCATCAACGTCTGGACAAGCCATGTATTCAGCAACGTTTTCAGGTTTCACTGAACCACCGTATTGAACACGTACTTTGTCAGCCACTTCTTGACCAAAGTCAGCAGCTACAACGTCACGAACAACTTTACACATTTTTTGTGCGTCGTCTTGTGAAGCTGATTTACCAGTACCGATCGCCCAGATTGGTTCGTATGCGATAACTGTTGAAGAGACTTGCTCTGCAGTCAATCCTGCAAGAGCAGCTGAAACTTGAGCCCCTACGAATTCTGCTGCTTTACCAGCTTCGTAAGTTTCAAGGCTTTCACCACAACAGATGATTGGAAGCATACCGTTCGCAAAGATTGCTTTTGCTTTTTTGTTGATATCTTCATCAGTTTCATGGAAGTAGTCACGACGTTCTGAGTGACCGATAACAACGTAGTCAGTACCGATTTCTTTCAAAACTTGTGGGCTAGTTTCACCAGTGAAGGCACCAGCATTTTCAAAGTAAGTGTTTTGGGCAGCAACTTTAAGATTTGAACCTTTAGCAGCAGCAAGTACAGCTGTCAAGTCAACTGCAGGAGCTGCGATACCAGCTTCAACAAGGTCAGCTGAAGGAAGTTTTGATGCTACAGCTTCAACGAATGCTTTTGCTTCTTCTGGATTTTTGTTCATTTTCCAGTTACCAGCGATAAATGGTTTACGTGACATTTCACATACCTCTTTTTTCTAATTTTATACTATCTATTTTACCATAATTTTCGTCATAATGAAAGGTTGCACAAGCTCATTTTACTTTTTACCAAAATAAAAACCCCGTCTTCACGGGGTTTTCTGTCTGTCTATATAATTGTTAATCTGGGAACTAGATCGAATTAAGCTTCGATTTCAGTAACCATACCTGAACCAACAGTACGTCCACCTTCACGGATTGAGAATGTAGTACCTTGTTCAACGGCGATTGGGTGGATCAACTCAACGTCGATAGTCACGTTATCACCAGGCATTACCATTTCAGTTCCAGCTGGAAGTTCGATAGATCCAGTTACGTCAGTTGTACGGAAGTAGAACTGTGGACGGTAGTTGTTGAAGAATGGAGTATGACGTCCACCTTCTTCTTTAGTAAGGATGTAAACTTCACCTTTGAATTTAGTGTGTGGGTTGATTGAACCTGGTTTAGCGATAACTTGTCCACGTTCGATTTCATCACGTTGGATACCACGAAGAAGCACACCAACGTTATCCCCTGCAAGACCTTCGTCAAGTTGTTTACGGAACATTTCAACACCAGTAACAACTGCTTTTTGGATTTCGTCTTTGATACCAACGATTTCGATTTCGTCGTTGACACGAACAACACCACGGTCGATACGTCCTGAAGCAACTGTACCACGTCCAGTGATTGAGAATACGTCTTCGACTGGAAGAAGCAATGGTTTGTCAGTATCGCGTTCTGGTTCTGGGATGTACTCATCAACAGTATCCATCAATTCCATGATGATGTCTTCATATTTAGAGTCACCTTCAAGAGCTTTAAGAGCTGAACCTTGGATAACTGGAAGGTCATCACCTGGGAAATCGTATTCTGAAAGAAGGTCACGGATTTCCATTTCAACCAATTCAAGCAATTCTTCATCGTCAACCAAGTCAACTTTGTTCATGAAGACGATCAAGTGTTTAACACCAACCTGACGTGAAAGAAGGATGTGTTCACGTGTTTGTGGCATTGGCCCGTCAGTTGAAGCTACTACAAGGATAGCTCCGTCCATTTGAGCGGCACCAGTGATCATGTTTTTAACGTAGTCCGCGTGTCCTGGAGCGTCGATGTGAGCGTAGTGACGTTTAGCAGTTTCGTACTCAACGTGTGCAGTGTTGATGGTGATACCGCGTTCGCGTTCTTCTGGAGCAGCATCGATAGACGCATAGTCTTTAGGTTGGTTAACTGATGAAGGCAAGCGACGTGCCAAAACAGTTGTGATTGCTGCAGTTAGGGTAGTTTTACCGTGGTCAACGTGTCCGATTGTACCGATGTTAACGTGCGGTTTACTACGATCGTATTTTTCTTTTGCCATTTGAGTAAAAGCCTCCAATAAAATATATTTTATAGATAGACAGTAGGCAATACAGTCTAACTTTCCTTACTATTCTATCGAATTTTAGATAAAATTGCAAGCCTTTTACCTATATTTTCTTAATTATTCCTCTTCTTTTCTTTTATTTTATCAGCTTGCTGAAAGATCCTGATCTAGCTTTGAAAATTCTCATTTAAAATCTGCTATTTAAGCCTTTCTGTACCTTTTGCTCCTTTGGGTTCAGGGAATAAAAAAATCGGAACAGTCGTTCCGATTTTTTTAACCTGAATTACGTAATCCTGTAGCCACTCCATTGATCGTAATATGGATTAGCTTGTCTTGATCGGCTGGTAATTGGCCGGTCCGTTGACGTCGAATCAGTTCTAACTGAATATAGTTCAAGACGTTAAAGTACGGCATCCGATAGTCCAAACTTTCTTTCAGATAAGGGTTCTCCGCGAGCAACTCGTCTTGTTCCTCAATCATCAAGATGATGTCCTTGGTCAATTGCCATTCATGTAAGATAATCTGATAGATATTGCGAACTTCTTCTTCTTCACACAATTGAGCGTACTCAAAGGCAATATCCATGTTGGCTTTGGATAAGACCATGTCCACATTTGACAAGAGAGATTGGAAGAAAGGCCAGTTTTTATACATGTATCGAAGGGTTTCGATATTCTCAGGATCCTCATCGATAAATTCCTTAAAGCTAGAACCTACTCCGTACCAACCAGGGAACATCACCCGACTTTGTGACCATGAGAAGACCCATGGGATAGCACGCAAACCACCGATTTCTGTAATGGTCTTACGAGCAGCAGGACGTGAACCAATATTAAAGCTAGAAATAGCTTTGATCGGACTTGATTCAAAGAAGTAATCATAGAAGTGCTCATTTCCAAAGACCAAATCACGATAGATATCGTAACTGCGATTCACGACTTTATCCATGACTTCCCCGAAACGATCAAACATAGAAAATGGACTCTTTTGTTCTGAAATCATGCGGTTAATAGTTGCAGAAACAAGCATCTCAAGGTTGTAGTAGGCGGCATCTTTGTTCCCGTATTTATTGCCGATCACTTCCCCTTGCTCCGTTAAGCGGATACGGTCATTAATAGATTTCAACGGTTGAGACGTGATGGCTTCATAGGTTGGACCTCCACCACGTCCAACGGTACCACCACGTCCATGGAAGAAGGTAATCTTCACTCCAAACTCATCTCCGATAGCGGTCAATTGTTGTTGGGCTTTAAAGAGGGTCCAACAAGAAGACAAGTAGCCACCATCCTTGTTAGAATCCGAGTAACCTAACATAATTTCTTGATAGTTGTTCTTAGAAGCAATCCAACGTTTGGCAATTGGAAGAGACAAGTAGCTTCTCATAGTTTCTTCTGAATGATCCAAATCTTCGATTGTTTCAAACAAAGGTACGATTTGCACGCGAGCTTTTTCAGTATCAACTAAGCCCACTTCTTTCAACATCACAGCCAATTCCAACATATCTGACACACTTGTTGCATGAGAAATGATGTTTTGACGAATGACTTCTTCTCCTAAACGATCCTTCAATTCACGGGCCGTTTGGAAAATTGCTAGTTCTTTTTCAAGCAGTTCAGATTTTTCAGCATGGGTGGCTGATAAAATCCGTGGGTCTTCTAAGAGTTCTTTCAAGAGAACCTGACACTTTTCATCCTCTGATAAATCAGAATAATGGTCATTAATCCCTGCTGATTTCAATAATTCTGCTACACAGGCTTCATGCACACTAGAATCCTGGCGCATATCAATAGAGGCCAGATAGAATCCGAAAACATCGATGGCTTCTAGAAGTTCTGCTAACTCACCAGAAATTAAATACTCTGATTTGTTTTCTAACAAGGAATCTTTGATCTTTTCAAGGTCTTCTTTGAATTCTTGAGCAGAGGCATAAGCTGGAGCATCTTTCTCAGAAATTTTCTTTAAAGCTCCAGAGATACGATTGCCGATATAATCAGAAACTGGCCCTTGTTGATGAGCGTTTGCTCCTAATAACCTCTCGACAGCATAACGATCTTCTCTAGTTTCCCCAACCATCGTCCATTCTTTTAAGTTGACCAAGGTTTGGATCAATTTTGACTGGATATAGTGGAAAGCACGACGGTATGGTTCTTTTTCACGAAAGACAGATGTATCACTTGATAGGGCTGCCATTTCAGCTACTGCTTCACTTGTTTTAGAAAGACTCGTTGAAAGTGAGAAATGACGGTATAATTTAGAGATCTTTTCGATGTAATAGTTCAAAATGACTTCACTTTGAATGGTTGCTGAACGTTTCAAGGTCTCAGCAGTTACAAAAGGATTTCCGTCCCGGTCTCCCCCAATCCACATGCCCATTGTGATCGGACGTGGTTGTTCAAGCTCTAATCCATGCTCTTTTGCTAAGCGTTTGTATTCCAACATCAGATTTGGAACAGCTTGTAAGAAAGAGCTATTGTAATATTCCATGACATTGGTGATTTCATTAGTAACCTTCAATTTTTTGTCACGAATCATATCCGTTTGCATCATGATTTCGATATTACAACGAAGGTTGTTATACCACTTATTCTCATTCATTAAACCAGCTTTAACATCCCGATGCTGACGAAGAAGAGCATGAATATGATTGGTTAGATCCAGCATGGTTTTTCTTTGCACTTGAGTTGGATGGGCTGTTAAAACAGGTACAATATTGAGATTTTCAAGAATTTCCTGTGCATCTTCATTTTTTGCAACTTCTTTAATGGTTGAAGAAAGTTTTCCGAGGTATTCACCATCCACGTTATTCAAATGATTGATTTCATAGGCCAAATCGACATCTTCTGAGATGTTAATCAAGAGTGGTAAAATGGCAAAATAACGTGAAATCACTGTCATTTCTTCATTTGTCAATTGTTCCACTATTTGATTCAACTCACGATAGTTCTGTGTTTTTGATAGATCCTTCAACTGCCTAATTTTATCAAAGGTTTCCGGACGAACCAAATTTTTCGTAATATCATCTAATAAATTGGTTAAGATTTCGGCTTCTTCTTTGATAATATCTTTATTTGTGAAGTTCTCTAATTTTTGTAAGACCATTTTTTCTCCTTTTTGAATAGCCATTCAACAATTCCCTTTTAATAATAAGGTTTGATTTTACCTTTTTCTTCAAAAACCATGCCTTCTTGTTCCATCTTGGCCCGTTTTTCACTAGCGTCGATATTCAAAACGAAAGCAATCGCTACGGATAAGACCCATAAGCTATTTCCCCCTTGGGATAAGAAGGGGAAGGTCACTCCTGTAGACGGAATCAAACCAGAAATTCCTCCGATGTTAATGAAGGTTTGCACTAAGATCATCCCACCGATCCCAATGGCCATCATCGAATTAAAAGGATTCTTTGCTCGAATACCGACTAAAATGATCCGAAGAATTAAGAAGAATAAGAGAGCAAGGATCAAGCTAGCTCCAACAAACCCTAATTCTTCAATCACAATCGCAAACACAAAGTCTGTGTGCGCTTCTGGTAAGTAACCTTGTTTTTCAATGGAATTTCCTAGCCCCAAGCCAAACCAACCACCGTTACTCATGGCATAGTAAGAATTAGCTAATTGGTGACCTGCGCCAGACAAGTCATTAAAGGGGTTAAAGAAGGCACTAAAACGTTTGGCTACATAACCAAAGACTGGAATTTTAGCGACACGGTCCACACCGATGATCCATATTGAACCAAGGACAATGGTGGATGCTCCAACAACTAAACCAAGTAAAGAGGTAAACCAACGGTAGCCCACTCCACTAGCCGTAATCATGATCAAGACCGTTAAGGCCAAGATCGTCGCATTTCCCAAGTCCGGCATAATCACAACGATTCCAATCAGAATCAAGGTCAGCCAACGCCAATCGTTTAAATTCCTTGGAATCCATTCATTGTGGGTCAAGGCTTGATAATCATAATCGCGTATCTCGTCTTGTCGTTTAGAAAAGATCAAGGCTAGATACCAGACTAAGATCACCTTGAGGTATTCAGCCGGCTGGATACTAAACCCTCCAGGAATCGTCAACCAACCGTGAGCCCCATTGACCGTATCTGTGATAAACCTAGACAAAATCAACAAAATCACTTCAGCAAAAATGACAACAGCCAGTACTTTTTTATTTCGAAGGAAATCTAAGCTAAATTTATAAATCAGGGCGATGGTTAGGAGACTAAGGATAAAAAAGAGTCCCTGTGTCCGTACCATCCGAATCGAACTCACTCCACTTTGAATTGCCAAGGCACTTGTTGTCGAATAGACAACAATCAAGCCAATGATGGATAAAATCAAATAGGGAATGAGGATGGAATAATTTAAAAGATGTCTTTTTTCAATTTTCATAATTCACCATATTCCTAATGTTCAACCTTCATTATATCATTTTTAAGAAGCAAAACCAAGAAAAGTCCAGAAAAGATTCGGCTTCTTCCCAATTTTCAAGAAATATTCTAATCATTCTTCTTATTTTCATATATTTTTATCCTTTTTCGATGAAAAGATTCCTTTTTTTTGAAAATAATGGCTGAAATCAGCATCTTTTAAGCATTAAGTTTTGCCTTTTCGTTTTTTTTACGGTAAAATGTTTCTGTATGAGAAAAAGGATAAAACCCGTTGTTCTCTTGGTCTTTTTTATCGGTATCATTTCTTTTCTCGTTCTTTCACGAACAATTGCTGATATGCAAGCAAGAGCACAACAAGAAACAACCCAAACGATTCCGAACTCCAATACACCTAAAAAAACAACTACTGCAAGCTCTTCTTCTAAAAAAGAGGAAGACATCAATCCAGAACTGGTTGGCCGCCCGATCATTGATATCTCAGGCTGGCAATTGCCTAGTGAAATTGATTACGATGTCCTCTCCCAAAATGTGGGAGGTGTGATCGTTCGTGTCCATAGTGGGGCTCAAGCTAAAAAGGAAAATGCAGCAACCTACTTAAATGGTCTGGATAAATCTTTTAAAACCCATATCCAAGAATTCCAAAAACGAAATATCCCTGTCGCAGTCTATGCTTATGTCGCTGCTAAGGATAAAAAAGAAATGGAAAAAGAAGCAGAGGAATTTTACAAGGCTGCTTCTCCTTACAAACCGACCTACTATTGGTTAGACGTTGAGGAAAAAACCATGAAGGATATGAACGCAGGTGTTGAAGCTTTCCGAGCAAAACTACAAGCTTTGGGTGCAAAAAATATTGGACTCTATATCGGAACTTACTTCATGGAAGAACACAGTATCTCCACTGATAAATTTACGGCTCTTTGGATTCCTACTTATGGATTTGATGATGGCTACTATAATGCTGCACCAGATACCAACACGGAATACGACTTGCATCAATATACCTCTCAAGGGCAATTAAATGGATTCTCACACTACTTGGATCTCAACCAAATTGCTCCGACGCAAGACCAAGAAGCGATTTATCGGAAACTTTTCAAGGTACAAAAAGATGGCTCTTCCTCATAGCCTTAAAACAGCAGATCAAGTGGTTTTCACTTTTTCTGCTGTTTTCTATTTTTAAGGAGAAGACAATATCGTCGCTATTATATGTTATAATGGTCTAATGAAATCTGATTTTGTAGAGAAAAAGAGAAAAGGAGAAAGCCATGGCAAAAAAAAATAAAGTGAAAAAAACCTTGGTCGAGCAGATCTTGACTAAAGCAAAAATTGAGCACGTAGGCTTACAAATCAACGCTTTAGAAGGGATCTTACCAGAAGGGATTGATCGCTCTACTATTTTCAAAACCCTAGCTCTCAAAGGAGATAAAACAGGGCCTGTGATTGGGATCATTCCTATCACGGAGCATCTTTCAGAGAAAAAATTGGCCAAATTATCGGGCAATAAGAAAGTGGCTATGATTCCTCAAAAGGATCTCGAAAAAACAACTGGTTATATTCATGGGGCCAATAATCCGGTGGGCATTCGTCAAAAGCATTCTTTCCCAATCTTTATCGATGAATCAGCCCTTCAGTTAGAAACCATGATCGTATCTGCTGGGGAAATCGGCCATAGTATTCAAATCAAACCACAACTTCTAGCAGACTTCGTACAAGCGACTTTTGCAGATATTTTAGAATAATGACAGAGAAGGAGACAAGATTGTGAAACTATATTTTATTCGACACGGACGGACAGAATGGAATGAAGAAGGACGTTTTCAGGGATCAAATGGCGATTCTCCGCTGTTACCAGCCTCTATTCATCAGCTTGAAAAATTAGGAAAGCACCTGGCTACTGTTCCTTTTGATGCAGCCTTTGCAAGTGATCTACCACGAACAGTCCATACCGCACAGATCCTCCTCGATCAATTGGAAACACCTCTAGAATTGCAAGCAACGCCTGCTCTTCGTGAATGGAATTTGGGAAAATTGGAAGGAGCTAAAATTTCTACTATTTCAGCTATCTATCCCCAACAAATGGATGCCTTTCGCCATAACCTAGCCCGCTTTCAAAATGAAATCTTTGATGCAGAATCTGTCTATGAAACGACCAAACGTACCTGTGATTTTGTAAAAAGCCTGAAAGGAAAAGAGCTCGATACCGTTCTCATCGTTGGACATGGGGCTAATTTGACAGCTTCTATTCGAACCTTGCTTGGTTATGACACAGGAGAACTTCGCAAAAATGGCGGACTAGATAATGCCAGCGTGACGATTCTGACAACAGATGATTTTGAGCACTATCACTTAGACACTTGGAACGACACCTCTTATATGGAAGACTAAAAAACACTGATCTTGCGATCAGTGTTTTCTTTTAGCTTATTTCATAGTTGGGAAGAGAAGGACGTCACGAATTGTTGTTACATTTGTCAACAACATAACGAGACGGTCAATACCAATTCCAAGTCCACCTGTTGGTGGCATACCATATTCAAGGGCTTCAACATAGTCATAGTCAATGCCTGTAGCTTCGTCATCTCCCAATTCTTTGGCACGCGCTTGTGCTTCAAAACGTTGCAATTGATCGATCGGATCATTCAATTCGGTGAAGGCATTCGCATACTCTTTGGTCATGATGAAGAGTTCGAAACGGTCAGTGAAGCGTGGATCTTCTGGATTTTTCTTAGCCAATGGGGACACTGCTACTGGGTGACCGTAAACAAAAGTTGGTTGTGTTAAGGTTTCTTCAACGAATTCTTCGAAGAAGGCATTGATAATTTGTCCCACTTCTGTGTAGTGTTTTTCAACTGGTACATGTTTTTCGTTTGCAAGTGCTACAGCTTCTTCAAAGGTCATGTCTTTCCAGAAGTCAACACCTGTGATTTCTTTAATCGCATCAACCATGTGAACCCGTTTGAATGGTTCGTTGATTTTGATTTCTGTTCCTTGATAGTCAATTGGACCATCACCATGGACCGCTTTCGCAGCATGTTGGATAATGCCTTCTGTTAAGTCCATGATATCGTGGAAGTCAGCGTAAGCTTGGTAGACTTCGATCGAAGTAAATTCAGGGTTGTGAGTAGCATCCATTCCTTCGTTACGGAAGATCCGTCCGATTTCATAAACGCGTTCCATCCCACCAACAATCAAACGTTTCAAGTGGAGCTCAGTCGCGATACGAAGCACCATGTCAATGTTTTGTGCATTGTGATGAGTGATAAATGGTTTGGCAGCCGCACCCCCAGCTTCATTGTGAAGCACTGGTGTTTCCACTTCAAGGAATCCTTGACCATCTAAATAACGACGGATTTCAGAGATGATTTTTGAACGGGTTACAAAGCGTTCGAAGCTTTCACGGTTTGAAATCAAATCCAAATAACGTTTACGATAGATGGTTTCAACGTCTGAAAGTCCGTGGAATTTTTCAGGCAAAGGACGAAGGGCTTTTGACAAGTGAGTGATATAAGTTGCTTTAATCGAAAGTTCACCCATGTCTGTGCGCATGATTTCCCCTTCAACACCAAGGAAATCACCAAGGTCTGCTTTTTTGAAGATTTCGTAGTTTTCTTCTCCAACAGCGTCCTTACGAACGTAGATCTGAATTTGACCTTCACGGTCTTGAAGGTGGGCAAAGCCAACCTTTCCTTTTCCACGTTTGGTTACGAGACGACCGGCAATAATTGCTGTTTCGTTCAATTCGTGGAGTTGTTCTTTATCTAATTCTGAATATTTTTCTTTTAATTGACCTGAATTTGCAGTGCGTTCGAATCGTTTCCCAAATGGATCGATTCCTTGTTCACGAAGGGCCGCCATTTTCTCACGACGGACAATCTGCTGGTCATTCAATTCTTCCATATGTTCAGTAGTCATTTGGAACCTCCTAAGTTATTCTCCCCTATTCTATCATATTTAGGCCAGAAATTCACTAATATTTACCAATTAAACAAAAATAAGATGGAAGAAAAAATGCAGCTTCTTGAATGAATACTCAAAAACATCGGAAGACCGTCGTTGACTGTCCAAATAGTTTGACCTGTATAAGACAAGGTTTCGACAAGCTATTCCAAAACAGCATCAAAAAGGAGCGTGGAGAATCTTAAACCATTCATCCTGACCCGCTCCTATTTTTTTATTCATAACGCAGTGCTTCGATCGGGTTTAACTTAGAAGCCTTATTCGCTGGTAAAATTCCAAAGATGATGCCTACAAAAGCAGAGAAAATAATACTGCCGATGGCGACATTTAAGGAAATAATCGGTGGTCCTTCTAGGGAAGCTGCTGCGAGTGTAGTAATCAAGCTATTCACACCATAAGCAAGGCCAAGTCCAATCAGTCCACCAATGATGGTTAAGACCATCGACTCAATCAAAAATTGAACCAGAATCTTACCCCGAGTTGCTCCCAAAGCCTTGCGAAGACCAATTTCTCTCGTCCGCTCAGTAACAGAAACCAACATGATATTCATGACTCCAATGCCACCAACTAAGAGGGAAATCCCAGCAATGGCACCAATCACTGTCGTCATAATTCCTACTACTTTATTGGTTTCCTCTAGGATGCTATCCAAATTAAAGATTTGGAATTCTCCTTGTCGAACACCTGAAAGCTCCGTTAGCTTTTGAGCAGCTTCGATCCCAACAGATTTGATTTCTTTCACATTTGGAACGTGAACGACAATGTTCTGAATCTCGTCTGTTCCAAATTCAGAAGCCAGCTGGGTATTGGCCATCAAGGCACTTCCACCTGAAGAAGCTCCATAGAGGGCTGTCCCGGCATTTGGATCCTTGAAAATACCAACGACGCGATAATTGTTGTCTCCAACAGAGACCACCTGATTCAGTGGATTCTCCGTTCCAAATAATTGTTGGGCCAATCCTTCATCAAGGAGCACCACCCGGGAGAAATTACTATAGTCTGAAGGAGTTAATTTTCGCCCAGATAAGAGCTCAACCTTTTTGACAGAAAAATAGGTTTCATTTACCCCTTGGATGTTCACACCGTCTGCTTTTTTCTTTTGAAAAGCAATGGTTGCATTGGAGGTATTGCTAACATAGTAACCATCGATGCCTTGAATCTTGGTTAATTCCTTAACCCAAGATTCTTGCACAACTGGTGGTGCTTCTTGGACTTGACCATCAACATCTTCAGCGTTTTCCCCATCGATATCCGATGGAGCAGCCATCCCTCGGTCTTCAGCTGCAGGGCCACTTTCGCCTCCGCCTTCTCCTTCTCCAGTATCATCAGAAGGGCCAATATTGATTCCTGTCACATAGCCACTCTTGTTCGGAGAATAAGAGATTTGTACATACTCTTGGTCTTTGGTGAAGGTCTTGGTGACACCAGCCTTCATACCATCTCCCAGTGCCATGATGACAACAACAGAGGCAACTCCTATAATGATCCCCACCATGGTCAAGAAAGACCGTAATTTATGGCTCATAATCGAGCTGATTGCAAATTTCCAATTTTGCATTAGGTCCCCCTTTCCAGCCTGCTATCTGAGGAGATCACTCCATCACGAATGACAATGCGACGATGCGCAAAGGCTGCAATTTCTGGCTCGTGCGTAACCATGATAATGGTTTTTCCTTCTTGGTTTAGCTTGGTTAACAAGTCCATTATTTGCTCCCCCGTCTTGGTATCTAGGGCTCCAGTCGGCTCATCTGCTAAGACGATGGCTGGCTGATTGACAAGGGCTCGAGCAATCGCAACCCGCTGTTTTTGACCCCCTGAGAGCTCTGAAGGCAAATGGTGCATGCGAGAATGGAGCTCTACCTTTTCAAGGTACTGCTCAGCTAATTCCTTCCGTTTAGCAGGATGAACCCCCGCATAAATGAGAGGCAGTTCTACATTTTGAAAGGCATTGAGTTTAGAGAGAAGAAAGAATTGTTGAAAGACAAAACCGATCTGTTCATTACGAACACGTGCTAATTTTTTCTCACTGAGATTTCCAACCTCCTGACCTTCTAGAAAATACTCTCCACTGGTCGGGCGATCCAACAAGCCAATGACGTTCATCAAGGTCGATTTTCCTGAGCCAGATGGACCCATAATGGCCACAAATTCTCCCTCTTCGACTTCTAAATCGATGTCTTTTAAGACACGAAGTTCCTGATCCCCATTTTTATAGGTTTTATTGATTCCTTTTAGTTCAATCAATTTTGTCATATTTTCCGATCTCTTTTCCATCTTCCAGTTTCTCATTAGGATTCACAATAACTTGAGCATCTTTCTTCAAGCCTGACAAGATTTCCTGGTTTTCAGCATCGGCGTTACCAAGCGTCACTTTTACTTTCTTAGCCTTGCCATTTTCGACCGTCCATACATAACTCGTATCCCCATCAGCCATGACACTTGTCACGGGAACAAGGGGATGTTGAGTAGAACTTTTGACTTCAATATTGACAGAAAAGCCTTGTTTGAGTTCTCCAATCTCACTGGTAATATCCACTGTAAATGGGTACTTGGCTCCACCGCTTCCTTGTGTTCCACCTGCTGCATTGGCACCTGTTTGACCCGCGTCGGTCGGATAGTTGGCTACATAAGAAATCTTTCCTGTCCAGGTTTTATCCGGATATACCTTGGAAGTGAGGACCACTTCCTGACCTTCAGAGATATTGGCCAAATTGTATTCAGACAATTCCCCTTTGACTTGTAAATTTCCGTTGCTCACAATGTGAACCAAAGTTTGGTTGGTCCCTGTAGTCGATTTTGAAACATCTTTATTGACTTCGACCACGGTACCATCTGTATTACTCCTAACTGTTGTCGCATCCAGAAGAGCCTTAGCCTTGTTCATATTATCGACCGCATCTGACTTAGCATCTCGTAAATCGCTAGCTTGAGAATCGACTGTTCGTTGGGTCTGCGAAGCTGATTTGGCATCTGCTTCTTCATCTCCTGTCGTATCAATGGTCACACCATTTGTCAGTAAATCATTTAACTGACGATCTGCCTTATTGACAGCACGAACGGCTGCATCATAAGCGGTTTGGGCCTCTGTACTGCTATACTGAACAATCGGCTGACCGGCTGTTACTTGATCTCCTACATTGACCAAAATCGACTGCAAATCCCCTTTGGTTCCATCAAAATAGACATACTGTTCCTGGTTGGCAGTGACTTTCCCAGTTAACAAGACCGAAGAAGCGATCGATCCATCCTTGACCGTTTGCACCATTGGAGTTTCTTTCGTGATTGCTTGATCAGGAGTACTTGGGTGCGAAAACACCATCACACTTCCTGTTCCAATCACCGCAATAGCTGCACCTGCAGCTGCAAATAGTTGCCATTTTTTCAATTTCTTCATCGTTTTTCTCCATCAAAGAAAGCGTTTTATTCTATACCATAGTATACCATATTTCCTTACTTTTCTATCTAAAATTGACACGGCAACATGAAATTTAAATGCTTGGTAACATGCTAAACCCTTGACTTTTGTAACAGTTAATATTACAATCAAACTGAAGTCCCATTTAGGAGGAAAACATGAAAGAATTTGATATTATTTCAATCGGTGGAGGTAGTGGAGGAATCGCTACGATGAACCGGGCTGGAGAGTACGGAGCGCGCGCTGCTGTCATTGAAGAAAAACAATTGGGTGGCACCTGTGTCAACAGAGGATGTGTGCCTAAAAAGATTATGTGGTATGGTGCACAAATTGCAGAAGCAATTCGCGATTATGGACCAGACTATGGATTTACTTCTGAACAGACAAAATTTGATTTTGCAACCTTAAGAAAAAATCGTGAAGCCTATATTGACCGTTCCCGTAATTCCTATGATGGCAGTTTCAAACGCAATGGGGTTGAACGAATTGAAGGACGTGCCCGTTTTGTGGATGCTCATACGGTTGAGGTAAATGGAGAAACCATTAAGGCCAAGCATATCGTAATTGCGACCGGTGCCCATCCCTTTATTCCTTCTGTTCCTGGAGCTGAATTTGGCGAAACTTCTGATGATGTCTTTGCTTGGGAAGAACTTCCTACATCTGTTGCCATTATTGGAGCTGGCTACATCGCAGTGGAACTAGCCGGTGTGCTCCATGCCCTTGGTGTTCAAACCGATCTCTTCGTTCGCGGTGATCGTCCATTAAGAAAGTTTGATTCCTACATTGTCGATGGCTTAATGGAAGAAATGGAAAAACAAAACCTTCCGCTTCACAAACACAAGGTTCCCATGAAGCTTGAAAAATTAGAAGATGGTCGTGTGAAGATTTATTTTGAAGATATGACCAGCCACGTGGCAGATCATGTTATCTGGGCAACAGGACGAAAACCAAATGTCCAGGATCTCAATCTAGAAGCTGCAGGCGTCACCTTAAATGAAAAAGGATTCATTGCAGTGGATGAATACCAGAATACAGTTATTCCAGGAATCTATGCTCTTGGGGATGTCACAGGAGAAAAAGAATTAACTCCTGTCGCTATAAAAGCTGGACGCACTCTTTCTGAACGACTATTCAATGGAAAAGTCAATGCCAAAATAGATTATACAAACATCCCGACTGTTGTCTTTTCTCACCCGGCTATCGGAACCGTTGGCCTAACGGAGGAAGAAGCCCAGCAAACTTATGGTAAAGAGAATATCAAAGTCTATACTTCTCAATTTGCTTCCATGTACACTGCTGTAACCCAACACCGCCAGCAAGCAAAATTTAAACTCATCACTGCCGGTCCCGAAGAAAAGGTCGTTGGCCTTCATGGTCTTGGCTACGGAGTCGATGAAATGATCCAAGGATTTGCAGTTGCTATCAAGATGGGAGCGACAAAAGCCGATTTCGATGCAACTGTCGCCATTCACCCAACCGGATCCGAAGAATTTGTGACAATGAGATAAAAAATAAGAGAGTGGGACAGAAATCGGTAATTCGTTAGAATTCGATTTCGTCGTCCCACCTCCGCACAGTTGAGTAGGGCTGTAAAAGCTGATGAAATCAGCGTAGTAGAGCCCACTCAACCACTGCGTCTTGCTCGACAATCCAAAAACAATTGAGAGGCTAGGACTTTTGTCCCAGCCTCTTTTTCTTTGTTTATGGTAAGATGGCAATGGCACGGACAGGTGAACCAGTTGCCTTGTCCCAGTGAGGGAAAGCAATCGAAATCAAAGAACCTACAGCTGGAACTTGGTCCAATTGGTTCAAGACTTCAACTTGGTAGATATTTTGTTCCAAGAGGTAGTATTCATTGACCAAGCCATGCTCTGCTGCTGGAATACCTGCATCGGTATCAAAGGTTTCATGACCCACAGCCTTAACATGGCGTTCATGAATCAAGAATTCCAAGGCTTCACGGCTCCATCCTGGACTTTGTTGAACACCATTTTCATCAAGATTGCGCATAGCATCTTGATCTGGCCAACGTTTTGACCAATCACTACGGAAGGCAACAAAAGCACCCTCAGCAATTTGTCCATGCTCTGCCTCAAAGTCTAAGATATCTTGTTTGCTCAAGATAAAGTTTGGATTGGCAGCAACTTCTTTAGACTTGTCGATAACATAAAGTGGCAAGAGGAGATCTTTGAGGTCAATCTCATCCAACCAACGACCCCCTTCTACAAAGTGAATCGGTGCATCAATATGCGTTCCGTATTGACCAACCACTGTAAATTTTTGAACATGGAAACCATCTTTTAATGTGAAAAGGTCTTCTTGTTGCAAAGCAGGAAGGGCTGGGAAGTGTGGACTTTCCGCATTGATTTGGTGACTCAAGTCCACCCATTTTTTAGCTTGCAATTCTTTATAAATACTTAGTAAATCTGACATGTTTCTTCCTCCTTATTCGCCCCAAACTTCAGCGACAATTTCCTTAATCAAACCTATTTTTTTCCATTGGTCTTCTTCTGTCAAAATGTTTCCTTCTTCTGTCGAAGCAAAGCCACACTGAGTAGACAGGTAAAGATTTTCCAAAGGTACATACTGACTTGCTTCTTTAATACGAGCAATCACTTCGTCCTTGTTCTCCAATTGACCACTCTTAGATGTCAAGAGGCCTAATACCACACCTTTTCCAGGAGTTACTTCTGCAAGTGGTTCAAAACCACCAGCCCGATCAGTATCAAACTCTAGGAAGTAAGCATTGACTGCTTCTTCTCCAAGGAGTTCTTTGGCAATCGGCGCATAGCCACCTGATGAAGCCCAAGTAGAATGGAAGTTCCCACGACAAACGTGCGTATTGACGGTCAAACCAGCTGGAACATGTTGGTAGACATCGTTGTTAAAGGTCAAGAAGAGATCAGCGAGTTCTCGGCGAACCTCATCTTTTGACTTGCCTTGAGCTGCTCCCCAAGCCGTCAAGAAATTATCATCTACCAAGACACCCCAAGTACAATCATCTACTTGAAGAGTCCGAAGACCTGCATCATACAAATCTTGAATCACTTGAAGATAGGCTTGCTTGATGTCTAAACGAACAGCCGCAAAATCAGGATAGATGGTATTCAATTGTTCTACATGTTCTGCATCACGGATCAATTCAAAATAGAATTGCGCAGGAGCTGGAATGGTATATTTAGCCTCTACACCATCTACATCTGCCACAAGATCCCGCAAGAACTTGTAATGCTCTACAAATGGATGATTGGCTCCTGTGATTTTTCCAACGACAAGTGCTGAGTCCGCCTTGGTTGTTTCATCATGGAATTGATAACCTTGAGCAGCTTGGACATGGTCAATGCCCCCAAAGCCCCAGAAGAAATCCAAATGCCAATAAGCTCGGCGGAATTCTCCATCAGTTACTGACTTCAGACCAGCGGCAATTTCTTTTTCAACGAGGTCACGAATCGCCTGATCTTCTACTTTTGTTAAGTCAGCCTGACTGATTTTTCCAGCTGCGAAATCTTCACGAGCTTGAACCAAAGCTGCTGGACGAAGAAATGAACCAACATGGTCTACGCGATAAGGTGCATGTGTATGTGTCAATATGATTCCCTCTTTCCTATAAGTTTTACATTAATTCATCAATGCAACCATTATAGCAGTCCAACACCTGACAAACAAGGGTTTGGGATAATCTAATATCTTTGATATCTATATAGCCTTAGACTATAACAAAAAAAGAAGTCCTTGAAGGACCCTTTTTCTTAATTTTTAAATGCATCGAGCATGACTTGAAACTCTTCGTTCGTGAGTGTAATGCCTTTTCCCATCTTTGTATGGTCGGGACTCCAGGTCCGGATATCATACTTAGCAGGAGCACCATTAAAACTCACACGGTTCAATTCTTTGGTCCAACCCTTGTCATTTTCTGACAAGACCAGTAAATGTTCTTCGATTTGGAATGAAAATTCTGTCATTTCACGACTCCTTTCTTGCCTTCTCATCTCTAATATTCGTAAATCATTTACAAAATCGTTGAAATTATCTATAATATATTGTATCAAGTTATGGAGAATTTAGCTATGAAAAAATTTCTCGAGATCGTTAAAGACCGAGCAAATGAATTTTTCAATGGAAAAGTCAATACCCCTGCCCCATTAGAAGATGAGAGAATTATTGACATCATTCAACAAGCATTGCGAAAAAAACAAGGGGTACATGTTATTTTTTCAAACAAGAGTTTTACAGGCGATATTGTCAAGTATGACCAAGAACGCCGACAACTGATCGTGAAAAATTTTAAAAAGAGTATGTCCACGATTATTCGGATTTCTGAAATCCAGAAAATCAGTTTGGTCCCCAATAACATTCGCATCGCCCAACAAAAAGGAGAGGTTTAACCCTCTCTTTTTTTGTTACACTCGAACGGTTTTACTTGCCCCATCTTTTGAGTAGAGATTGATTAAACCTTCCTGGCAAGAACGAATCATATCTCCTGGCTTGACTTCTTGTGGGACAGTGATCGTGAGAAGTTCCATCGGATTTGGTGCGCGATCAATCTTCACTCCATCCTTATCATGCAAGTCTTGGATCTGGCATTCAAAATGACGGAAGCCTGGTCCGTAGAATTCCACTTGGTCGCCTTCATTGATGACATTCCGTTGGCGAATCGTCGCAGTCATGGTAGATGGATCAAAGTCCACCACTTCTCCTACAAATTTGTATTGAGGAATCTTACGACGTGCCCCAAACAGTTGTTCATTTTCAGTCGGTGTTTGGTAGTAGAATCCAGTTGCTAATTCACGTTGAGCAACCTTCCACAATTCATTGATCAAATCATCCTTGATGGCATAAAAGGCTTCTGGACTTTCCATATAGGCATCACAAGCTGCCTTGTAACAGTTGGCTACTGTTGATACGTAATGGACAGATTTCATCCGGCCTTCGATCTTCAAACTATCAACCCCATTATCAATCATGTCTGGAATATTTTCGATCATACACATGTCCACGGCTGACATAGAGTATTCTTCTGGGACTTGCCCCTTGATACTCTTGCGTTCTTGACCAAATGGCATATCGTAGAGATCGTATTTCCAACGACAAGATTGAGAACAACCACCACGGTTGGCATCCCGGTCAGACATGTGGTTAGAAAGGGTACAACGACCGGAATAGGAAATACACATGGCTCCATGAACGAAGGCTTCGATCTCAAGATCGGTACGCTTACGGATCTCTGCCAACTCTTCCATGGATACCTCACGGGCCAAGACGACACGGGTCAAGCCATATTCTTTCCAGAAATGAAAGGTCTCCACATTGGTTGCAGAAGCTTGCGTAGACAAGTGAATATTGAGTCCAGGTGCATAGGTTGCACAGATTTCAATCAAGGCCGGGTCTGAGACGATCACGGCATCAAGGCCCATATCCCGCAATTCACGGAACCACTCACCAGCCCCTTGTTCATTTCCCTCATGGGTTACCATGTTCGAAGCGACGTGTACATCTACGCCACGTGCATGAGCATATTCGATACCTTCACGAAGCTCATCCATGGTGAAGTTTCCGGCACGGCTACGCAAACCATAGGCCTGTCCACCAACGAACACAGCGTCTGCCCCATAATTAACGGCAACTTTTAATTTTTCTAATGTTCCAGCAGGTACCAAGACCTCTGGACGTTTTTTTGTATTTGTCATGTTTTCTCCAATTTACAAGATTGTCGATATAATGAATAGCCTCTTCGTTCCCTGAAAAAGGAAAACTCACAAACGAAGAAGCCCTAGTTTTTTTTTTATTTTACACGATCTGGTTCATAATCATAGAAACCAGTATCCAAACCACGATTAGCTGGATGCAATTTGCGAATTTCTTCATCAAACAGATAGGCTTGATCCTGTGTAAATGTTCCTTTTTGAATCAAATCACGGGCCTTGACAAAGTACTCTGTAATCTTGACAAAGTTTTCACCCGGACAGTAGACACCATCGAGTTTCCAATGATCAAAGCCATGTTCTACCAACTCAGACAATTTGGTCATCATATTCAAGTCATTATTTGAGAAGATATGGGTTCCATGTTTGTCCTCATAGACTGAATAATGAGAATTTGGATCTCCTGGTTCTGCTAAGAACAGATCGCGATCTTTGGTCACAGATTCTTCTGTCTTGATGAAGTTGTAATAATTCTGAAGAAGCGGTCGTTTCGAATGGTGGATAATGCTTGCACCATAGACCAAGACTTCTGCTGGAATCTGAAGATTCTCAGCCATTACGAATAATTCGGCAGATGGAATCTCACGAGCCAAAACAGCCTCAGAAGCACCGGCTTGTTTTCCCCAGAAATTGATCTGGCGGCTAGAAGTGACCATGGTAGAAGCATCGTAAATCGTTTTGAATGGATAGCCATCTCGTTTCAAGACATAAAAAACGCCCGCATCTCCGACAGTAATATAATCAGCCTGAATTTCCTTTAGAAAATCTAGGAAAGGCTTGATTGAATCCATCATCGATTGGTGCATGAGTGCATTTACAGCTACTGTCAATTCTTTGCCAGCAGCATGGACTAGTTGGGCAATTCGATTTATTTCGTCATAGCTTAAAGTTTGAGGCAATCGTAATCCGTAATCTTTTTCACCGACATAGATTCGGTCAACCCCTGCATCAATCAGGGCTTGCGCTTGCTCAACACTCTCTGCTGTTGCTGTAATAATAATATTTTTCATAGAACCATTATAACAAAAATTCCGATATTCTAGAAAAATTTATTCATTTTGTAAAATTTGTAACATTTTTGTAACATTTATATTCCTGAATTCATGATAGAATAATAGAGTACTGTTAGGAGAGAGAAAATGCCCGTAAGAAATTTAAGACACTATGAAGAAGAATTCGATTATATCGAATTAACCAAACAAACCCAAGAAACCCCTATTCAGGACTATGCTCCTGAAGTTGAACCCGCACCTCAATTAAGTGAATTGCTATATTTTTTAAATATCGCTATTTTCTGTGTGTTGACGGTTGTATTTAGTTTTATCTTTTTAGCAACAAAAATGAATACCTTCTTTGCGTTTGCTTTAGCGATTGGTTCTAGTTTTGCTAGTATTCAAGGGTTCCGAATTTACTACAATAAACGAAAAAAATAAAAATCAGGTTCGCCTGATTTTTTTATTTACTCGAATTTTTTTAATTGGAATAACAATTGGATGACAAAACTTAGCTACCAATTACTGTCTTACCTTCCATAAAAAAATGAGGCTCACTGAGCCTCATTTTTTATACTTCTTTTGTTTCTTCTTCAGCTGCTTCTTCAGAATCTTTTTCATCCAACTCTAAAACGATGTCTTCTGATTCTGTTTGTTTGCGAATGGATTGAACCAAGTCATTGCCACTTAGATTTTCTTTTTGAAGTTTATCCTTAAATGAGTGATAGACTTCTTGAGATTTTTCAACCACATCTTGCGTTTTTTCTTTGACAGATTCCAAAACAGTTCCTGTCGTAATTTCTCCAGAACCAACTTTTTCTTTGGTTTGTTGGATCACTTCTGCTGCTTGTTTTGAAACATCCTTAGCAGTTTGTTTCACCGATTCATGTACTTCTTGAGGATCTTCTTGATAATCTTTTACGAAGCGCACCACTTTTTTAGTGACTTTCTTTCCTTGCTCAGTTGATAAATAGTAGGCTGCTGAAGCACCTGAAATCACACCAATTAATAAACTAGATAAACGTCCCATATTCTTCCTCGATTCTATTTAAATAATTTTGAAGCCATCTTAATCGCTTTTAATCCGATAGAGGCTTTCACTGTTTTTCCACCAGCTGATACAGCTTTGACACTCAATTGACGGGCTTGATCATTCAAATCTGAAACAGACTCTGAAAGATCCGCCACGGCTGTAAAGAGTGGGTCAATCGTTGCAACTTTTTGATTCAAATCATCCGTTAAAACATTGACTTTTGCCAATAGATCATTGGTCTGATGCAAGGTGACATTGACATCTGATGTCAAAACTTGGATGGTTTTTTGCGTCTCATCTACAACTTTTCCAATCTTTGAGAGGAAAAAAATCATATAAATGACAAGCGCTACTAAGGCAAGGCCTAAGAGGCCGTATGCAATTTCAATAAACATATGTTACTCCTTTGTTTCTACATAATAAGGGGCTTTTTTGCGACGTTGGTAGATGATGATGGCGAGTCCAACTAGAATCAGGATCATCGACAACCACTGGGAAACACGTAAGCCCGCAAACATCAGGCTATCTGTCCGCATTCCTTCGATGATCATCCGACCAAAACCATACCAGATAAGGTAAAAGGCTGTGATCTCACCTTGTCGCAAAAATTGTGGCTTCCTACGAAGAATCAAGATCAAGAGAAAACCTAGCAGATTCCAACTGGATTCATATAAGAAGGTTGGCTGACGGTAACTGCCATCTATATACATTTGGTCTCGAATAAAAGAGGGCAGGTAGTTAAGACTTTTAACAGCAGCTCCATAAGCTTCCTGGTTAAAGAAGTTCCCCCATCGCCCAATACTCTGTGCAATCATGACGCTTGGGGCCGCAATATCTAAAAAGTCAATCGGTTCAATCAAACGTCTACGAGAGAATAGATAGAGGACAAGGGCACCTGTCAAGAGGCCACCATAAATCGCGATTCCTCCGTTCCAGATCGCAAAAATCTCACTAAGATGCTGGCTATAGTAACCCCATTCGAAAAAAACGTAATAGAGTCTGGCCCCCACAATCGCAAGCGGAAAGGCAATCAAAATGAAATCAATGATATCATCTGGATTAATTTTCTTACGGGGCGCTTCTTTCATAGAAAGATAAACGGCTAGAATCAAGCCAGAGACAATACAAATTGCGTACCAACGAATACTGATCGGACCTAATTGAAGGGCTACTGGATTCATTCCTTCACCTCATTTTGACTAATCAACTGGGACAAACGTTCTTCAAAGGTTTTGGTGGCATCATAGCCCATTTCTTTAGCCCGAACATTCATAGCTGCTGCTTCGATCACGACCGAAATGTTCCGACCAGTCTTCACAGGGATGCGAATCCGAGGAATGGTCACGCCACCGATTTCCAACTCTTCTGCATTATTACCAAGACGATCATAGACCTGATCCTTAGCATAATTTTCCAAGTAAACAGCGATTTGGACTTGTGAAGAATCCTTGACAGCACTGGCTCCGTAGAGACTCATGACATCGATAATCCCTACACCACGGATCTCTAGTAAGTGGCGTAGGATTTCAGCTGGCTCTCCCCAAAGAGTCATCTCATCTCTCGCATAGATATCGACTCGGTCATCTGCTACGAGGCGGTGCCCCCGCTTGACAAGTTCCAGACCTGTCTCGCTTTTTCCGATTCCGCTATCTCCTTGGATCAAGACACCCATCCCATAAATATCCATCAGAACACCGTGTACACTCGTACGTTCTGCTAGCCGACTATCCAAATAGCTAGAAAGCTCTCCAGATAAACGACTGGTTGCAACATTGCTCTTCAAAATGGCTAGTTGCTTCTCTTCAGCAGCTCGCAACATTTCTTCTGGAATTTCTAAATTCCGCGCAACAATGATGACAGGTGTCTCTGGCTGGAACATCTTGCGCAGGACCTGATGACGGTTGTGAGAGCTCATCTTCACCAAGTAGGACCATTCTTTCATTCCTACAAGCTGAATCCGCTCAGGTGTGTAATAGTCGAAATAGCCCGTCATTTCAAGACCTGGACGTGAAATGTCCGCAGTCGTAATTTCCTTGCTTAGGAGTTTATCATCCCCATAAACAACCGATAGACGAAGCTTTTCCTGTATATCGCGAACAGTAACTGCCATATCATTCTCCCTTTTCAAATTCTCTCTCTATTATAGCAGATTTTCTCTTCAGACGAGAGCCTGAAGTGTCATTTGAAAGATCCATTTTCAACTCCTTTTTAAGGCAAGCAAAAAGAGGCGAAGACAAAGGTCTCCAACCTCTAGGAAATGATGGGAACATATGAAGAATGATCTAGCCTTCACCATGCAAGTAATCTGTAATCATGGATTTGATTCCGGTAGAGACCGCATAGACCACCGCATTTGAAGGGAATGCGATCAATCCGAGCATAAAGACGGCAGGTCCTCCCCCCAACAAGGAGAAAACCAGATACAAAACCGGCAGAAATAAAATCGAAAACCGATAAATTTGTGGCTTTCTAGCCATTTCTGTTGGCAGAAACAAGAGGTAGAAGAGACTATTCCAAATGCCCAGTGGAAAAAGGAGCATTCCGATCAAAACTGTTCCAACTCCTTCACCAAAAAAACGATTTAAAATGAAAAACTGTCCTATAAAACTGAAGAAGAGATATAGAATAAAAGCAAGGGAATAGAACTTCTGCTTCACTCAAATCTCCTTTTAGAAAAATGGACTATCATTCTGATCATGGATGGGTTCGGCCTCTTTTCTTCGACGAGGTCGAGGGCCATAGTCAAACATTTTCTGCTCCTCCTCGTCCTTATAAGGCAAGGTCGTATCTAACAGTAAATAGATAATCACACCGATAAAGGCATGAGAAACCGTAAAAAGAATAAACAAGAAGCGTAGGAGAGTTACACTCAGACCAAATTTATCAGCTAAGCCAGCTAGCACACCTGAAACCAGGCGATGTCGTTTTAATTTGTAAAATGATGATGTCATTTGATTTTCCTCTTTCTAGTTAGACCTATTTTAGCAGAGTCGAACTGGAAAGAGATCCGCCTAAAGACTGATTCTTACACTTGTCTCATTTCAAGAAATTGCAGGCGACTGCGACAGCGACCGCAGGCATATTTCTTCAGATCGATTTTTCGCTTTCGTCTATACTCTTGGCCACAATGGGGACATTGATAGAGATAGATCCGCTTGACTCGCCCAGTTCTATCTGGTAGAGGAGGTGTGAAACGAAGACCGTCCACTTGCTGGAGGAGTTGTTTAAAGTCTAGATCTTTGTGGCGATAGCCTTTACCTTGATCGTAAAGATGGTAATGGCAGAGCTCGTGGCGTACGATTTTGCGAAAGACCTCTACCCCGAAAACTTGGTATATTTTCGGATTGAAATCAAGGTGTCGATCCTTGGGAAAGAAACGACCTCCAGTGGTTTGAAGACGTGAATTCCACTCTGCTCGATGACGGAATTCTCTCCCAAAATCTTCTAGGGATACTTGGCGTACATACTCAGTCAGATTCATTCGGAGCTACCAAACTGAGATTGACTTTTTCGCGTTCCACATCAATCTTCTTCACCCAAACGGTTACCAAATCACCTACTGAGACGACCTGGCTTGGATGCTTAATAAACTGCTTACTCATATGGGAGATATGAATCAAGCCATCTTCGTGAATGCCAATATCGACAAAGGCTCCAAAGTCAACCACATTGCGCACAACCCCTTCTAATTTTTGGCCAATATGCAGGTCTTTAATATCCAAGACATCCTGACGGAGCACGGGTGCATCAAAGGAATCCCGCAAATCGCGACCTGGTTTTAGAAGATCCGCAATGATATCTTTCAGGGTTTCTGGTCCCAGATCCAGCTGAGTAGACATCTCCTTTATGTTCACAGCTTTTAATTTTTCCTTAGCTGATGCATCGAGGTCGGTAATTTCAAGAAGTTGAAAAAGTTTTTCAACTTCCTTGTAACTTTCAGGGTGAACGCCGGTATTATCCAAGATATTTTTACTTTCAGGAATGCGTAAGAATCCAGCCGCTTGCTCGAAAGCCTTGGCGCCGAGACGAGGGACTTTTTTAATCTGTGCTCGTGAAAGAATCATTCCTTCTTCTTCCCGGTATTTCACAATATTTTCAGAGATGGTTTTATTGAGTCCTGCTACATGGGCTAAGAGAGAGGGACTAGCCGTATTGATATTGACCCCAACTTGGTTGACGACAGTATCTACCACGAAATCCAAGCTTTCTGTCAGTTTTTTCTGATTGACATCGTGTTGGTATTGACCGACACCGATGGATTTGGCATCGATTTTCACCAATTCTGCTAGCGGATCTTGCAAGCGACGGGCAATGGAGATGGCCGAGCGTTTTTCAACGGTTAGCTCTGGGAACTCATGACGGGCCAACTCACTAGCTGAATAGACAGAGGCTCCGCTTTCATTGACAATAACATAGCGAACTCCTGGATGGTCATGAAGCACCTCTGCGACAAAGGCCTCACTTTCACGGCTGGCGGTTCCATTTCCAATCGCAATAATTTCTATTCCGAACTCTTTGATCAAGGAGGATAGATCCTTTTTAGCCTGCTCGATCTGAGCTGGTTTTGCAGGAGCAACTGGATAGATGACCTGGGTGGCAAGCATCTTTCCTGTCTCATCGACAACGGCTAGTTTAGCACCGGTCCGAAAGGCTGGGTCAAATCCAAGGACCACGCGCCCTTTTAATGGAGGAATGAGCAATAGATTCCGTAGATTCTCAGAGAACAATTGAATGGCTCCGTCTTCTGCCACCTCCGTCAACTCTGTCCGAATCCGACGTTCAATCGCAGGAACGATTTTTTTCTTAACCGCTTGTTGAATAACTTCATCGACATAGGCATTTTTAGTTTTAAAACGAGCCTCAAAAATACGAATGATCCGATCCAAATGGTGCTCGAATCCTACTTTAAGAACGCCCAATTTTTCCCCACGATTGAGAGCTAGAGTCCGGTAGCCTTGCATATTCTTAATCTTCTCAGAAAAATCATAGTAGATTTCAAATGTTCTCTTAGGATCTAAGCTTTCATCCTTCAAGGTTGACGTCATGAGGGAATGCCCATGAATTTCTTGATAAGTGAGGGCCCGTAATTGGGTATCCTCTGAAATAGCTTCTACCAGAATATCCACTGCACCAGCTAAAGCCGCTGTTTCAGTTGGGAAGGCCTCACAGGTAAATTTCTGAGCCTCTGCTTCCAAGTCTGGACTATTTTGCAAAATGAGGCGTGCCAAGGGGAAAAGTCCTGCTTCTCGGGCAATCGTCGCCTTGGTCCGCCGTTTTTCCTTATATGGGAGATAAAGCTCTTCGACATCCGCTAATTTTTCAGCAGCCTCAATAGCCTGCTTGAGCGCCTCTGTCAGTTTGCCTTGTTCCTCAATCTTAGCAAGGACAGTTTCCTTTCGTTCAGTCAGAGCCGTTAACGATTTGTCCCGGTCAATAATGGCCTTGATCGCTACTTCATCTAAATTTCCCGTCATATCTTTTCGATAGCGGGCAATGAAAGGAATAGTTGAGCCTTCTGCGGTCAGACTCAATACGGTATCGATTTGTTTTAAGCTAACACCCAATTTTTGGGCTATTTTTTCATATTTATCCATAGCCTCTATTATAGCATATTTTGCTGCCATCAAGGGTGAGAGCGCCTGTTCTGGTCTCTGTTTCAGGGATTTTTCAGAGAATAATTTTGACCCTATGGTTCTTTCCTTTTATGCTCCATTTCCCCCTTGCTCTTTCCTTTTTGTTATAATGAAAGAAAATAAAAAGGAGGCCCAACAATGGCTATTAAATTCTCAAAAACAGATGATCTTGATAAAATGTTTGAAAACTTTGCAAGTTTTCCAGATGTAGAAAAAACAGTCGAATTCCCCGAAGAAAAAAAGAAGGCAGAAACTGCTACCACTAAAGAAGCAAAGAAGGCTAAGTAATGACATTCTTTCAACACCTTCCCTCTAGCGTCTTGCAGGCTGGGGCTATTTTTCTCTCGATTATTATCGAGGCCCTACCGTTTGTCCTAATCGGAAGTATCATTTCAGGGATTATTGAGGTCTATATCACCCCCGAGAGGGTCTACCGCTTTCTTCCCAAGAATAAATTTGGGCGGATCTTCTTTGGGACCTTTATCGGCTTTATCTTTCCTTCCTGTGAATGTGGGATTGTTCCCATTATCAATCGCTTTCTAGAAAAGAAAGTTCCAAGTTATACTGCTGTTCCCTTTTTGGTGACAGCACCGGTCATCAATCCTATCGTTCTCTTTGCGACCTACTCAGCCTTTGGGAATTCTGTCAAGATGGCCCTCTACCGCGCCCTTGGTTCCTTATTGGTCGCAACGGTGCTAGGGATCTTTCTTGGTTTTATTCAGACAGATTCGATCCAAAAAGAACATCGTAAGGCTGTACATGAACATGATTTTAGGGACTTGAGCAAAGGTCAAAAGCTCTTCCAAGTCTTGGTACAAGCCATTGATGAATTCTTTGATACGGGACGTTACCTGGTATTTGGTTGCCTCTTTGCCAGCCTCGTCCAAGTCTATGTCCCAACACGGATCCTCACTTCGATCAGCGCGACACCAGTTATTGCTATTCTCCTTCTCATGCTCTTGTCCTTTCTCCTCTCACTTTGTAGCGAGGCGGACGCCTTTGTTGGATCCTCTCTTCTGACGAGTTTTGGAGTAGCGCCGGTTCTTGCCTTTTTGGTGATTGGGCCTATGCTTGATGTCAAAAATCTCCTCATGATGAAAAATTATCTCAAGACCCGTTTTATCTGGCAATTTATCGGAATTGTTAGTGGAGTTGTGCTCCTTTATGCTTGGTTTGTGGGGGTGGTGCTATGATTCGTTTCTTGATATTAGCTGGCTATTTTGAGCTCACCATGTACCTGCAATTATCTGGTAAGCTCAATCAATACATCAACTTACACTATTCTTACTTGGCTTATATTTCCATGTTCTTGTCCTTTGTTTTAGCTCTTGTGCAGCTGATCATCTGGGTCAAGCAGATGAAGATCCACAGTCATCTTTCTGGCTTCTGGGCAAAAGTGGCGAGTATTTTCTTGCTCTGTATTCCTTTGTTTGTCGGGCTATTTTTCCCTACAGTGACACTGGATTCCCAAACAGTTTCTGCCAAAGGCTACCACTTCCCGGTTGCGGCTGGATCTTCCAAGGAAATCCAGCAGGACGAAGGGACAACAACCCAGTATCTCAAACCAGATACTAGTAGCTATTTTACCAAGTCAGCCTATGAGTCAGAAATGAAGCAGGCGGCAAAGAAATATGTTGATAAAAAAGTGATCCAGGTGACCACTGAGAATTACATGGAAGTCATGGAAGTACTTTATGATTATCCTGACCAATTTGCAGGAAAGACGATCGAGCTGACCGGCTTTGTTTACAATGATCCCAATAACAAGGACAGCCAATTTATCTTTCGCTTTGGGATCATTCACTGTATCGCAGATTCCGGCGTCTACGGTCTCTTAACAACCGGTGCTCCCCAGCATTTCGAAAACAATACCTGGATCCATGCGAAAGGAACCTTGTCCATTGAATACCACAAGCAACTCAAGCAAAGCTTGCCTGTCCTCCACATTAGCGATTGCCAGACCATTACGAAACCGGCCAATCCATATGTCTACCGCGTATTCTGATGGAGCTTCCGTTGTAGATCCAAACATCTTATAACTGTTCAAGCTAGAATCCACATTGGTTCTAGCTTTTTCTATGCTTTCCTCTCAAATCCTCTAATCCAAGCGGAAAATATTCGGAACAACGATTCCATCAAAGAAATCTTGTAGATTTTATGGTAAAATATGGTTAATAAAATAGGAAATAGGTACTTAAATGTCTTCAAAAGTTATTGTAACCATTTTCGGGGCCAGTGGAGATTTAGCTAAGCGCAAACTCTATCCATCCCTTTTTAGACTCTATAAATCAGGAAATCTATCTGAACACTTTGCAGTTATCGGAACAGCCCGCAGACCATGGAGCAAGGAATACTTTGAATCAGTCGTGGTAGAATCCATCACAGATCTGGCCGATAGCCCTCAACAAGCTCAAGAATTCGCTAGCCATTTCTACTACCAAAGCCACGATGTCAATGATACCGAACATTACATCGCTCTGCGCGAATTACAAAACAGCTTGGATGAGAAATACCAAACGGAACACAACAAGGTCTTCTTCTTGTCCATGGCTCCTCAATTTTTTGGAACCATTGCCAAACACCTCAAATCAGAAGGCATTGTGGATGGGCAAGGCTTTGAGCGCTTGATCGTTGAAAAACCTTTCGGTACTGACCTAGAAACGGCTAGTCAGCTCAACAAGGAATTGGAAGAAACCTTTGATGAAGAACAAATCTTCCGGATCGACCATTACCTTGGAAAAGAAATGATCCAAAATATCTTTGCCATTCGTTTTGGAAATCTTATTTTTGATAATCTCTGGAACCGAAATTTTATTGACAATATCCAAATTACCTTTGCTGAACGCTTAGGAGTTGAAGAACGCGGTGGCTACTATGATCACTCGGGGGCCCTTCGTGATATGGTGCAAAACCATACCCTTCAGCTTTTGTCTTTGCTTGCCATGGATAAACCAGCTACCTTTACCAAGGATGCGATTCGGGCTGAAAAAGTAAAAGTATTTGAGCAATTGCACAATCCAACAGATGACGAATTGAAGAAATTCTTTATCCGTGGTCAATACCATTCAGGTACGATCGAAGGGAAAAAAGATATCTCTTATCGCAGTGAGCCCAATGTCGACCCTGAATCTACTACGGAGACCTATGCTTCTGGTACGTTCTTTGTTGATAGCGATCGCTTCCGCGGTGTGCCTTTCTTCTTCCGTACCGGAAAACGCTTGACGCAAAAAGGAACCATGGTCAATGTGGTCTTCAAGCAAACCGATTCCATCTTTGGACATAGCTTGCAACCAAATGTCTTGACCATTTATATCCAACCAAATGAAGGTTTCTCATTGAGTATCAACGGAAAAGAGGTCGGTGAAAAGTTCAGTATCGCACCGATTTCCTTTGACTACGAGACAGATGCGACCGCAACTGGAGCATCCCCAGAGCCGTATGAAAAATTAATTTTCGACGTGTTAAACAATGACTCAACCAATTACAGCCACTGGCACGAAGTCCGCGCTTCATGGCAATTGATTGACCGGATCGAAAAACTATGGGCTGAAAATGGAGCACCGCTCTATGAGTACAAGTCAGGATCCATGGGACCAACTGCATCCGATGATCTCCTTGCAGACTACGGAGCAGAGTGGGTTTGGAAACCTGAACCTAAGAATTAAAGTAAGCCACCTTCGGGTGGTTTTTTGATAGCGCAAGGAAACAAAAAAGACAAATTGTCCTTCCAACAATTTGTCTTTTTTATTCGACTTTAAATCAAGCCTTCCAAGAGACCTCTCATGAAGTTTTCTGAATGGAATGGTCCGATGTCATCGATCTTTTCTCCAAATCCAATCAACTTCACCGGGATGTCCAATTCTTCACGGATCGCAAGAACAACCCCACCTCGAGCCGTTCCATCAATCTTTGTTAATACAATCCCTGTCACAGGCGTAATTTTTGAAAACTCTTTGGCTTGCACCAAGGCATTTTGACCTGTCGAAGCATCGAGCGCAAGCAAGGTTTCGTGCGGAGCATCAGGTACCACCCGCTTGATAATCCGGCCGATTTTTTCAAGCTCCGCCATAAGGTTGTCCTTGTTTTGCAGACGACCAGCCGTATCAATCATCAGAACATCGATATTTTCAGCCATCGCGCGTTCCATTCCATCGAAGACAACACTAGCAGGATCTGATTTTTCAGGACCTGTTACAACTGGAACATCTACTCGGCGCCCCCATTCTGCCAGTTGAGCCACTGCTCCTGCACGGAAGGTATCTGCTGCAACCAACATGACTTTCTTGCCTTCTTGTTTGTATCGGTGGGCTAACTTCCCGATAGAGGTTGTTTTACCAACCCCATTGACCCCGACAAAAAGCATAACCGTGAGGCCATCTTGAAAACGAATGGCTTCATTAAATTGGCCATCCTTTTCATACAAGTCTACCAATTTTTCGATAATCACGCGCTTGAGAGCATCTGGTTTTTTGGCATTTTCCAAGCGTGCTTCATAGCGCAACTCTTCGGTTAAATTAGAGGCCACTTGAACCCCAACGTCACTCATGATCAAGAGTTCTTCCAATTCTTCAAAGAATTCTTCATCGACTGAACGGAAGTTTGCAAAGAAGGCATTGAGGCGTGCGCCAAATCCAGTCCGTGTCTTTTTCAAGCTACGATCATATTTTTCCTGGATGGTTTCTTGCTGAGGTGCGACCTCATCTTGAATTGGCCCCTCTGCCTCTTCAACAGTTCTTTCCTCCATAGCTGATGCAGCTTGTCCTTCAGGAAAGCTAGACTCGGCTTCCGCTACTTCTGAAGTTTCCTCTACTTCAGCGATCGCTTCTGATGCTTCCGGTTCTGGAATATTCTCTTCTGTCGTGCTCACTTCTACTGGCTCAGCGTCCGGTGATGGTGACTCTTCTTCCAGTTTTATAACATCAATCTCATCTGCTTCTTTAAGAGGCTCAGTTTCCGTTTCATCAGCTACAGGTGAAACTTCTTCAGAACTTGTTTCTGTTTGAGCGGATTCAAAGACAACCGGAGACTCCTCTCCTGCTGCTTGGTCTTCATGAGTCTCTGAAGTCACTATTTCTTCAACAAGAGGTTCCTCTGCCGGCTCTTCTTGAGCAACGGTTGAAATAGGTTGATGAGTGGCTGCAATTCGCGCTTTGAGCTCTTGGTAATAAGCCTCCATATCAGCGATTTTTTGCTCTTCCTTGTCATTTAAGGTAGCCGCCGGCTCCTCTTTGACAGTTTCTTCAACCTCAGTACTTTCCGTCACTTCTTCCGAAGACGGAAGCACTTTTTCAGTTTCTTCTTTTTTTCCAAATAAACGATCAAATAATCCCATTTATTCACTCTCCTTTAGCACATAATTTTCAATCGCCCATGCGACAGCATCTTGGTCATTGGTCACAGGGGCCACAAGCGCTGCAACTTCCTTCACTGCTGGAATCGCATTGCCCATGGCAACCCCTAGTCCAGCCCACTGGATCATAGACAGGTCATTGGCTTCATCTCCACAGGCCATGACTTGATCTGCCTTAAGGCCCAAAATAGCTGCCAGTGCCTCTAAACCTGTCGCCTTGTGAACATTTTTAGGGCACCATTCCAGCAACATTTCCCGAGATTTAAAAATTTCATAGTCTTGAAATAAGTCCGGCTTGATCTGCTTGATCGCTGCATCTAAAAAGTCTTGATCGACTGCTGTCACACACTTGTTGTAGGAAATCGTGGATGGCAGGTCTTTAAAATCAGTTTCAATAAAGTTCAGGTAGGGATTGTAAAGGGAATAGAGAGACTTTCGATCTGCATGAATCTCATAAACCGTTCCCTCACTGATAGCATCCAGCGGAAGGCCTAGACGGGCTGTTTCATCATGAATGGTTGCGACATCTTCTGGTGCCAAGACAACCTTTGAGAGAATCTCTCCATTATTTCGCTGCACTAAGCCACCATTGAAGGTAATCGTATACTCTTCTTTGAGGCTTTCTGTTCCCAATTCTTCCAAAAGAAAATCCATGGCTTTCAGGGGCCGACCAGTGGTTAGAACCACCTTGACACCTTGGGCCTGTGCAGCAGCGAGGGCTGCTCTATTGCGAGGGGAGATCTTTTTTTCTGAATTGAGAAGGGTCCCATCTAAATCCAGCGCAATCAAGGAAATCTGACTCATACAATTTCCTCCATGTAGCGTAGGACAGAACCAGTCGCATGGTGGCCGATGACTTTTTCAGCAATCGCTAAGATTTCAGGACGTGCATTTTCTGGCGCTACAGGATGACCCACGACTTGCATCATATGGAGGTCATTTAAGTTATCCCCGAAAGCCATCACCTGATCCATCGAGATCCCTAGTTTATCCGCTAAGGCGGTAATGGCCACTCCCTTATCGACATAATCGAGGACAATATCAATCGATTCAAAACCTGTCGTCATCGCTTTGACACCGGGGATGTTCTCAGTGACCCATTGCTCACCTTCAAGTACTAGAGCTGCATCAAAGTTGGTGGTCAATTTGAAGATTTCATCCTGAATATCTGCTAGGTTTTGCACTTTTTGAATGTTTTCATTGTAGTGCTGACTCAAGGCCAGATAGTCGGGATCTACTGTTTCTAATACATAGCTCCCTTTTTTCCCAGTCAAAAGCAGTTTATTCGGGTCTGCATAAGGAGAGGATTTCAAAACCTCAAAAACACCCAAATAAAAGTCTTTAGACATGGTCGCTTCGTAGAGATCTTCTCCATGAAATTCTACCACACTACCATTTTCAGCAATGAAAATCATCTGGTCCTCAAATCCTTTAAAGAGAGATTTGAGAGAAAGGAGGGCACGGCCACTTGCAGCAGCAAAATAGATGCCTTTTTCTTTGCAGCTTGCTAACACTTTGCGTAAAAGGTCTTGATCGTACTGATGTTGGTCATTTAAAAAGGTTCCATCCATGTCCGTAGCGATTAATTTGATATCATTATTCTTCATTTTCTAAGTCTTTCAATTTTACTGAGACGATTTTAGAAACCCCAGATTCCTGCATGGTCACTCCATAGATGGAATCTGCAGCTGACATGGTTCCCTTCCGGTGCGTCACGACAATAAATTGGCTTTCCTTATCAAAGCGGTTGAGGTAGTCTCCAAAACGCTTGACATTGGCCTCATCCAGGGCAGCCTCTACCTCATCCAGAATGACAAATGGAATGGTCTTGACACGAATGATCGAGAACAAGAGAGCCAAGGCTGACAAGGCTTTTTCTCCACCACTCATGAGGTTTAAGGATTGGATCTTTTTACCAGGTGGCTGCACAGAAATCTCAACCCCAGCTGTCAGAAGATCCTGCTCTGTCAGAATCAAATCAGCAGAACCCCCACCAAACATTTGACGGAAAGTGACTTTAAAGGATTCACGAATGGCTTCAAAGGTTGATTTAAAGCGTTCCTTGACTTCGTCATTCATGTCGTTGATGGTCGACAGAAGCATGTTTTTCGCAGCCAAGACATCCTCCCGCTGGCTAGAAAGGAAATCAAAGCGTCCCTTCACTTCATCGTATTGCTCAATCGCATCCACATTGACTGGACCAAGTGCCTTAATGTCTTTTTCGATGCTCTTGAGCTGGTCTTCAGCTGCCGCAAGATTTTCAACAGGTTTGGCCTGTTCTTTGGCTTGGTCAAAGCTTTGCATGAATTCATCGATAATTTGTGTTAAGAGCTTGTTCAAGTGGTCTGCATGCTTTTCACGTGTCGCTTCAGCCTTGGCTTGTTGACGAATCCACTCTTCGTTTTTCTTGCGCGCTTGTTCCATCTGTTCTGCCACATCTTCGGCCTGGCCTTCCAAATCATCCAGCTCAAAACGTTTCCGAATGACTCCTTGTTCCAAATCTGTCTTCTTGGCTTGCGCCTGTGCCAATTGATTGGCTAGCTGCTCCACATCCACTGTCTGAACTTGGGCATCGCCTTGTTCAATCAGTAATTGCAACTGATGCTCTTCTACTTCCAACTGAGAGATCGTTTCTTCCAAGCGACGAGCATCTGTTTGTTCGTAGCTTTGTTGGCTCTTATATTCCGTCTGTTGGAGTCGCAATTCTGCCAATTGCTCTTGCAGGTTTTGTACCTTTTGTTGCAGAACATCTTTGTCCGACTTCATGGTTTCAATGTCGCGGTTCAAGTTTTCTTTATGAAGCTCAATTTCTGCCAATTGCTCAGTAAGGGACTCCAGCTCTTCTTGGAGAGTTTGGGTCGCATCTGTTGCCAATTCTGACTTCAAAGCTTCCAAGAGTTCCTGAATTTCTTGCAGTTGTTCTTGGCTTTGTTGGTAAGCCAATTGGGCCCTCTGTTGCTCCAGGCGCGCTTGCTCACCTTGGCTTTGAATGGAAGCCAGGTATTCTTGCGCCTGCTTGAGCAGATTGTCCTTGGTCTCTACCTCCTGCTCAGCTTCTCTCAAACGAGCATCCAGAGCTTGCATTTCCTGTTTCAAACTATCTAATTCTGGTTTGACAAAGACCGTATTTTGGGAACGGTTGGCACCACCGGCATATGATCCTCCGGTCCGCAATTCAGTACCATCCAAGGTCACCATCCGAACTTGATAGTTGACTTTACGGGCCGCCTCACGCGCATGCTCCGTCGTATCAAAGATGGCCGTTACGCCAAGCAGGTTTTGGAAAATCTGTTCAAAACGATGCTCATAGGTCACTAAGTCACTCGCAATTCCTAAAAATCCTGCACTGGCTTGAATCAATTCCAGATTCCGAGGGGATAGTTGACGAGCTTTGATGGTCGTTAGTGGAAGGAAAGTTGCCCGTCCCAAGCGATTGCGTTTCAAGAAATCGATCGCTCGCGTTGCAGCCTTTTCATCCTCGACAATGATCTGTTGGCTGCTAGCTCCCAGAGCAATTTCAAGCGCTGTCTGGTAGTCTTTTGAGAAGCTCAAATTCTCACTAACAGCCCCACAGATGCCTCCTAGACGTTCTGCTTCTTGTAAGACGCTCTTGACGCCTGCATAGAAGTTACTATGGTTCTTCTGAATGGCTTCCAAGCTATTGATCCGCGCCCGTTTGTTTTTGCTCTCATCCATCAAGTCAAACATGGCAGCTTGAGCCTCTTGGTAGGCAGCTTTGGCCTGCTCCACTTTTACCAATTGCTCTTGATATTCTACTAGTAAACCTTTGACCGTCGCTTGTGCCTGATCCAATTCTTCCAATTGTCGGACTTCTTTTTCCTTGGCAGTTTCAAAGTTTGTTTGTGCCTTGGTCAAATCCTCTTGACGATGGCTAGATTCTTGCAGGAGTGCTTGGATCCGACTCTCAATGGCTGTTCGCTCATTCGATTTTTCAGCCTCCATCTGCAAAAGCGCGACATACTGCTCTCGTAGATGCTCAATGACTTGTTCCGGATCTTCTTCGTAGTTGGCTAATTCTTTTTCCAACTCTTCTTGTTGCTGACGGTTCTCTGTCAGTCTTTGTTGAAGCACAGCTAGCGTCTCTTGTTTTTGAGCCAGCTCATTTTTCGCTTCTTCCAGACGGGCCAAAATAGCATCCAGACGCTCAAGATTTTCCCTACGACTATGGGCTGCTTGACTCGATTGCAACTTAGCTACTTCGATTTGCTTTTCCAAATCACTGATCAAACGAGTGACCTCAAGTAAGCTGGCCTGGTCCTCAGCTAAACTCTCATCCAACTGATGGCGGGCTTTCTTGATACGTACATTATCTTCTTCTAAGACCTGACGACGTTGGTAATAAGAAGCCAACTGTTCTTGAATGGCCTTTTCTTCTTGATCAGCCTTTTCATAAAGGTCCTTTGTCAAATCGACTTGAGCAACTAAAACATCCAGCAAGAGAACCTGCCGTTCTTGGTCTAATTCCAAGAAACGGCGAGCGACAGTCGCTTGCTTTTCAAGAGGTTGGATTTGTCCTTCTAATTCATAGAGGATATCCTCCAGACGGTCCAAATTCTCCTGGGTTTGGTTGAGTTTGGTCTCGGTTTCCTTACGCCGCGTCTTAAATTTCAAGACACCAGCAGCTTCTTCAAAGATAGCCCGGCGTTCTTCCGGTTTGGAGTTGAAGATCTCCTCTACCCGTCCTTGGGAGATAATAGAGAAGGAATCACGTCCCAATCCCGTATCCATGAACAGATCATGCACATCTCTGAGACGTACTTTCTTGCCGTCGATCTTGTACTCGCTGTCTCCTGAACGATAAATATGCCGTTCGACACGAATTTCTTTCCCTGCCTGTTGGATAAAAACATCTTGGTTATCTAAGACAACTGTGACACAGGCATAATTCAGCGGTTTTCGCGATTCTGTCCCTGCAAAAATGACATCGGGCATCTTGCCCCCACGTAAACTCTTGACACTAGATTCCCCCAGGGCCCAGCGCAAGCTCTCCGTGATATTTGATTTTCCAGATCCATTAGGCCCTACAACGGCAGTGACCCCTTTGTCAAATACGACTTTTGTCTTATCCGCAAAGGATTTAAAGCCTTGGATTTCAATCTCTTTTAGATACATGGCCCATCATTCCTCGTTTCAACTGCATTGCGGGCTGCTTCCTGCTCCGCTAACTTCTTGGAACGACCATGACCATGTCCCATCGTTTGACCGTTCACGAATACTTCTACTTCAAACTCTTTCGCATGAGCTGGACCGGACTCGCTAACCACTTGGTATTGAATCTCCACATCTCCGTGAACCTGTAACAGTTCTTGCAGGCGGGTCTTGTAGTCAATGACTTGAGAAAATTGACCCGTTTCAACCTTTGGAATCATGACCTGGTAGATGAAGCGTTTGACTGCTTCCACTCCTTGATCCAGTAAAAGAGCACCTAAAAAAGCTTCAAATAAATCGCCAAGAATCGTATCGCGGTCCCGACCACCAGATTTTTCTTCGCCCTTGCCCAGTTTGATGAAATGGTCAAAGTGGCAATCTCGAGAAAAACCAGCCAGACTTTCTTCACGGACAATCATAGAACGGAATTTGGACAAATCTCCCTCCGGTCTGTTTGGGTGTTCCTTATACAAATATTCGGAAATAACTAATTGAAGAACAGCGTCTCCTAAAAATTCCAAACGTTCGTTATGTGAAATTTTTAAGAGGCGGTGCTCATTGGCATAAGAGGTGTGCGTAAAAGCTGTATCTAATAAACTGCTATCTGAAAAAACGATCTGAAACCGTTCCGATAACAGGGCTTGTAATTTCTCCATGGGAAGCCTACTTTCTAATAAATTCATACTCTTAAGTATACCAAAAAAGAAGCACGAACGCACTTCTTTTCCTAGTTCTAGGGCCTGAATTCTCCAATTTTAATCAGGATCTTCTTCTGTTTGATTTTCGGACTTATTGGGAATCACTTTTAAGAGATAATAGGTGATAAAAATCGTCAAAGCACCTAAAGCAAGCTTCACCCAAATAATCGGAGCCAGATAGATCGAAATCCCCATCAGAATGTAGATCTGAAGAAGGATCCATTTCTTCCGTTCTTTGGCAATCGATTTGGTCTCTCGGTAATCCGCTACATAGGTTTGATAAAGCTTGGTTTGGTAGAGCCACTTTTCAAAGCGTTTGGAACTTTTAGCAAAGCAGGCCATAGACAGCAGTAAAAATGGGGTCGTCGGTAAAATCGGTAAAGGAATCCCAATAATTCCTAATCCCAAAGACACAAAACCAATCGTAAGATAAACAAGGCGCATTTACTTCTCCTTTGTATGATTTTTTTGTTAAAAGCCATTTCATAGTTGACTTACTAACTTTTACTAATCCTTTCTCAATTTTTAGAAAAAGCTACTAACACAACAGCATAGACTAGAAGGAGCAAGATCCCATAAAGGATTCCAGCCCATTTATAATAGCGATTCACACCGCAATAACGCTCCACGTAAGCTCTACTTGGTTTTTCAGGATCATACCAAACCGTCATCGAAGAACATAGTGGAAATTGGGTCTGAAGAGCTGTATTAAAAGAAACAAATGAATTTCGATAAAAGGTAATCGAATTGGCTAGCATCTCTTCTCTTGTGTGAAAGTAGGATGCCTGTTTAGGTCCCCATGGGGTTGAAACCGTCCTAATGAAGAAATAACGAAAGGATTTTTTATAAGCAACGCCATTTACCTTGTATTCCACAATCGGAGGATTTCCCCCTCTAAAGCGATTATAGCCCACAATAGTTCCTTTGATGGATGATGTAGCAAGCCGAACCATCTTTTTATCACGGAAATAAAGATAAAAATAAGTACCACTCAAAAAAACTAAGGCTAAAAAGATAACTAGAGTTGAGAGCCAAAACAGTAGCATTTTAGTTGACATTTATTTCTCCCCCAAATTTGATTGGTAGTACTCTAAAAACTCTTCTTCACTTTGAACGATATGTTCTTTTCCATCTTTCGAACTAGTTGAAGGAATAGTTAGGTTCTTAAAGATATTGGTATCTTTGGGAACAACCAATTTCAAAAAAGAGATTTTAAAACGAACGTCTTCTTTTCCAAGGAAATACAATTCAGATAGCGAATCTTTACTCAATATATCATATACTTTTGGATACTTGCTTGCTAAAGAATCTGTTTGAACTTTTTTAGTAAACCAAAACGCTGACCATACAAAATTAAAATGTTGGTTTGAAAGTCTGTCATATTTATTGAGTAAATCCTCAAGACCTTCTTTATTTTGCCATGCTTTTTGATTTACATCATAAAAGTCCTTACCTGTTTTTCCAGATGATGTTTTAGAAATAATTTTCCCCGTTTCTATATCTATGATACCAATAAAAGTTTTTGAGTTTGATTTACTATTCACTGCCATCTTTATAGGCAAATAAGTTTTTCCTTCTTCAGATTGTAACAATTTTGGGGAATCCGCAACATTAATTGGAACATAATTTTTATTATATTCCCTCACCATCTTAAACACATCATAAGTTTTTTGTTTAATCGTATTGTCTTTTGTATCGTAAACATCTAATAACCAGTATTCTCCTTTTTCAGGGATATTACTCTTTAAATAAGGAACTTTATCCTTTTCACTTAACCAGTACTTATATGCTGCCGACTTCAATTTGTAACTCTGCCGAATAATAAAACGTTCACCATGCATCTCAACTCTATTATTTCTGATGTCAATACGAGGATCATATTTCTTAGCCTCTTTCGCTTCCTTTAATTCAGCTTCGTTATCCCAGCTAATTGCTACCGCTTTATGATTAGCAATAAATTCATAATCAATAATTTTTGCTCTCGGGCTCCACATGACAAACTGAGTCAGTTTATGCTTACGATAAGCGCTATATGCAAGAACACCTCCTGTGATAGCAATTACAAGAAATAAAACTTGGACTAATTTGGATCTCATCAACTTTTTCATTTCTATTTTTCCTTTCTAGTGATTGAATAATATCTAACTACCATTCCGATTGGTTCCATACTATTCTTTACATGTCAATTAATCAAAGGATTTTATAAATCATTGACCACCCAAAATTTCTTGACCCATATTATCTACCATTAAATCACTTAGCAAAGATGCAATGTTTTCAGTCTATTGCAGTATTACATATTTTGATGGAATTATTGTCCGGATGATCCCGTTTGACGCTTCAATAGTTTAAGAATCTTTCTGGTCTTAATTTCCCGATGAAAATGCATCACACAAGCAAAAGCAAGAAGGTAGATCATCAGACACAAAAAATCAGTTTCTCTGATAAAAGTAACCAAGAAAAAAATCCCTAAAAAAACAAAAAGAATCTTCATAATAAAAATTGCAAGCACCTTTGCTCTAAGTGTTTTGCGCTCTTTTTCCTTCAAAATAACTGTTTTCCAACCAGTTCTCAGATCTTTTTTTCTCGCCTTCGCTATCATCAACATTCCGAAAACTATCAGAGTTCCAATCATTGCGATACCGAAATTGATCGTATACGGTAATCCCCCAAAGGCTGAATTTAAGACACTTGCAATTCCTTTTAAAAGAAAGACTGCAAGTGGAGCAGCAACCATTATCCAATTGGAAGTATTTTTTTGATCATTATATTGAAATACTTCGTTTTCTTCATCAAAATAAATCCATTTCGAATCCAAATAACCGATATATGTTTTCACAATTAACATTTCTCCATTAATTTATTCTTGAGATAAAGTACTCCTATCATACACGAATTTTGGCTAAAGAGCAAATTCATTACTAGATATAGATTTCCTCAAATAGACATATAAAAAACCACCCGCAGGTGGTTTTCTATCTTATATCTTCGTCAATGGAGTTGCAGTGTCTGGTGATGTATCCAGCACCTCAAAATCATGACCGACAGCTAGATCTGCTCGAGCCAGTTGGTTCTCCATGGTCATATGGGCCAATTCTTTGATATTGTTCTCTTTTGACAAATGCCCCAGATAAATCTTCTTGGTGCGATTTCCCAAGGTCCGGATCATGGCATCTGCACCATCTTCATTAGAAAGGTGGCCCAGATCAGATAAGATCCGTTGCTTCAAACGCCAAGCATACGAACCTGCTCGAAGAATTTCTACATCATGGTTGGACTCAATTAGATAGCCATCCGCATCCGCGACGATTCCTGCTAAGCGATCGCTCACATAGCCCGTATCCGTCAGCATGACAAAGCTCTTCCCATCCTTCATCAAGCGATAAAATTGAGGGGCTGCAGCATCGTGACTAACGCCAAAGCTCTCAATATCAATATCTCCGAAAGTCTTGGTCTTGCCCATTTCAAAGATATGCTTTTGAGCATCATCGACCTTTCCTAGATACTTGGTGCCTTCCATAGCCTTCCAAGTGGCTTCATTAGCATATAGATCCATCCCATATTTCCGCGCTAAAACACCCACACCATGAATATGGTCTGAGTGTTCGTGCGTAATCAGAATGGCATCTAAATCTTCTGGTTTGCGATCAATTTCAGCCAATAGTCCTGTAATCTTTTTCCCTGATAGACCTGCATCAATGAGCAGTTTTTTCTTTGGTGTCTCAAGGTAGAAAGAATTTCCACTAGAACCTGAAGCTAAAATACTGTACTTAAATCCCTCTTCTGTCATTGACTCCTTATTCTTCCTCTTCTGTATCCCAGTCGTCTTTAATCGCATCTTTGTCGTACGGCAAGACAATGGTAAAGGTAGATCCCTTACCATATTCACTCTTGGCCCAAATAAAGCCTTTGTGCTGCTTAATGATCTCCTTAGCAATGGCTAAGCCCAGACCAGTCCCACCTTGGGCCCGGCTACGCGCCTTATCCACTCGGTAAAAGCGATCAAAAATGCGTGGCAAGTCTTTCTTGGGAATTCCCAAGCCCTCATCTGAGATAGAGATAATCAACTGGGCATCTGTTGTTTTCATCCCTACCTTGATTTTCCCACCATCGGGTGAGTATTTGATGGCATTGTTCAAGATATTGTCGATTACCTGGGTCATTTTATCCGTATCAATTTCAACCCAAATCGGGGTGATTGGATATTCACGGATCAGTTCATACTTCTTGGTATCTTCTTGCGATTGACTCTTGATCTTATCAAACCGGTTTAAAATAAAGGTAATAAAGGCCGTAAAGTTGGTCAACTCGATGTCCAACTGACTAGTTTCATTATCGATTCGTGACAAGCTCAAAAGATCTGTGACCATACGCATCATGCGGTTGGTTTCATTCAGTGAAACCTTGACAAAATCTGGTGCCACTGGCTCTGACAAAGCGCCATCATCTAGAGCTTCCAGATAGGATTTCACACTGGTCAAAGGTGTTCGCAGTTCATGACTCACATTGGAGACAAAGAGGCGACGTTCCCGTTCTTCCTTGTCCTGCTCTGTCGTATCGTGCAAGACAGCTACCAGACCAGAGATAAAACCTGATTCGCGACGAATCAAGGCAAAGCGCACACGAAGGCTTAAGTACTCCCCATTTTCATCCTGGGAATCGATGGTTAACTCTGGTACTTCAGTAATCAAGCTTCGCAGATCATAGTCGTCTCCAAGCGAAAGCAAATCTAAAATACTGGTATTGAGAACCTCGTCCGGATTGACATTCAATTGCTTGGCTGCCATTTCATTGACCATGATGATCTGACCCCGTCTGTTGGTCGCAAGCACTCCATCTGTCATATAGGCTAGAATACTAGTCAGCCGCTTGGTTTCCTGCTCTAGGTTTTCATGCGTCAGACGAATGACCTCAGATAGATCATTGATACTGTTGGTCATATCGGTCAGCTCTGGGCTTCCTTGCATGTCGACCACTTCAGAGTAATCCCCAGCAATCAGATCTTTAATTTTGGCGTTTAGTTGTCGGAGCTTGATATTGTCCCTACGGTTTTCTAGGAGAAGCAAGGCTACCACAATGATAAACCCAACCGTAATCAGAACAAAGACAAAGTTCGACGACATGACAAATTGTTTTAGTTGATCAATCATTGTTTCTCATATAATATCCGACACCACGGCGGGTCAAGATATATTCTGGACGTCCCGGTGTGTCCTCGATTTTTTCACGCAACCGACGAACCGTCACGTCTACTGTCCGAACATCACCAAAGTAATCATAGCCCCACACCGTCTCAAGAAGGTGCTCACGAGTCATCACTTGACCGACATGGGTCGCAAGGTGATAGAGCAATTCAAATTCGCGATGGGTCAAGTCCAATTCTTTGTTGCCTTTTTGAACCAAGAAGGCATCTGGAAGAATGTGAAGATCACCAATGACAATTTCCGTATCGGCCTCATTTTCAAGCTGAGGATCAGCCGCAAACTCAGAACGACGCAACAAGGCTTTCACACGCGCTTGCAATTCCCGATTCGAGAAGGGTTTGGTTACATAGTCATCCGCCCCGATTTCAAGCCCGATGACCTTATCAAATTCCGTATCCTTAGCAGATAGGACAATGATCGGCACATTGCTAGTCTTACGAATCGTCCGCGCTACTTCCAAGCCATCAATCTCTGGCAACATCAAATCTAGAATAATAATATCCGGATTTTCAGCCGCAAAGACCTCTAAAGCTTCCCGACCATCAAAGGCTGTTAAGACTTCATAACCCTCTTTTGCCATGTTAAATTTTATAATATCTGAAATTGGTTTTTCATCATCAACTACTAATATTTTTTTCATCTTACATACCTGTTTCTAATGCTTCTTTTCCTAATCAATCTCTATCTTCTTATTATATCAAACTTATGAAGAAATGTGGAGCCTCAATTGCTGGACTTTCCAATAAGAAAGGGTAAAAAAGGCCGAGTAGTTAAAATCTCAGTCTCAGAAAAAACGAATGATAGGTAAAAGATAAAATCACTTGAGTGATTCTAAAAAAAGTTAATTTCCTACTTGCTAGAATGAATGAATCATTTATTAAAAACTTTCCGTCGTGAGAAAAATGAGAGTGGGACAGAAATCATAGCCTCTTAATTGTTTTTGGATTGTCGAGCAAGACGCAGTGGTTGAGTGGGCTCTACTACGCTGATTTCATCAGCTTTTACAGCCCTACTCAACTGTGCGGAGGTGGGACGACGAAATCGAATTCTAACGAATTACCGATTTCTGTCCCACTCTCACTCGGGAGTTTTGGAACTTCATAGAAGTTCGCTGACGTTCTTACTCACCTAAGGAAGGTTTTTTAGATTGTTTTATCCTCAATCTTTTTATTTTTTCATTATTTCTCAACACGTGATTTGTTGGCGACATCAGCTAGGATTTCTGCTACAAACTCATCATGTTTAAACATTAAAACGGTATCTACTTTCAGAGGAGATACCGATCTTTCTTCTTTGAATAAGGAATCTAAAATTTCTTCCTTTCTCTATCTTTTAAATTAATTGATTTCTTCAGAGAAAGACTGTAAATTTTTTGATATAATATCAAGGATGGATTGATAGATATTTAAAAGATAATGTTCAAAAGAATTACAAATGAAAATTAAGAATATGTCAAATTGGACATACGTCTCTCTACCATCATCCATGCAGAAACAAGATTATATGAAATAAAAGGAGTAACCAATGTCCGGAAACTATTCAACACGTGAATTCCGCGAGAAACTATATGATGACCTTCATGTTCGATTAAGAGATACAGTGATTTTGATGTGTTCGATTTTTATTGCCTCTATAGGTCTAAATATGAATTCAACAGCTGTCATTATTGGAGCCATGCTGATTTCCCCTCTTATGACACCGATTATTGGACTGGGGTTTGGTTTAGCTATTTTTGATACGCGTTTAATCAAGCAATCTCTAGGGGTTTTATTTACTCAAGTATTGGTCAGTTTGCTTGTCTCGACTCTATATTTCTGGATTTCTCCCTTATCTTATGCAAGTAGCGAATTGATTGCACGAACCTCTCCAACCATTTGGGATGTTCTCATTGCTATTGCGGGTGGGATAGCAGGTGTCATTGGTTCAAGAAAAAAAGAAGCAAACAATATCGTGCCAGGAGTAGCCATTGCAACAGCTCTGATGCCACCTATCTGCACTGCAGGCTATGGTTTAACTAATGGAAATGTACGATTTTTATTTGGGGCTCTCTATCTTTTCTTGATCAACTGTGTCTTTATCATGCTAATCAATATTGTTGGAACAAGAATTATGATGAGAAAATCTCCTTTAAGTTCATTTAAAGAGCTAAACATTAAAATGAGAATTGGGCTGATATCCTTGATTGTATTATTGGTTCTTCCAGCCAGCTATTCAGCAGTCACTCTGACGATGGATCAAGCACGAAAAGAAGGGATTAAACAGTTTGTAGGCAAAGAGTTCTCTAATCATACGATCATTAATCAAGTCTACAAGTCAAGTAGCAATGAATTGGTCTTGACAGTTGTTGGAGATCCGATTTCAGAAGAAGAATTAGAAACCATTCGCCAAAAACAAGACTCTTACGGTATTCAATCTGTTCAATTGAAAGTCAATCAAGTCCATAATTCGACAAAATTAGATAGTGAGACGACCAAGGAATTTTACGAAAACATTGACAAGTATATCGATCAAAAACTCTCTGAAAAAGATTCACAAAACGATCTCGTAAAAGAAAATGAAGCAGACAAGGATTGAGGATAGTCAACTTATCTAACTCATGGAAGCAAATCTTGGGAGGATATCCTATATCCAAAAGTTCATGGATAGAAAGGATTGTTGATGGGGATACTATTTGTAGTGGTTTGACCGATCACTACTAGCTCAGGTTAAACAAAATAGAAAAAGCAACAACTGAAATAGTTGTTGCTTTTTCTTACTAAAAATATTTATCAGACTGTGATCGTTTTATTTCTCAACACGAGATTTATTTGCAATATCTGCAAGAATCAATTTTACAAATGCATCTACCGGCATGGTTTCTGTTTCTTTTTGACCATAACGGCGAACGTTTACAGCCTGCTCTTCCATTTCCTTGTCCCCAACGATTAATTGGTAAGGAATTTTTTGAGTTTGAGAAGCACGAATCTTGAACTGCATTTTCTCATTGCGTTCATCTACATCAGCACGGACACCACGGTCACGAAGTTTCTTAGCTACTTCCCAAGCGTAGTCCACGTGTTTTTCGTTCGATACTGGGATGAGGGTTACTTGGTGTGGCGCAAGCCAGGTTGGGAAAGCTCCCTTGTAGTTTTCAATCAAGATCGCAGTAAAGCGTTCCATAGTTGAAATAACCCCACGGTGGATCATAACTGGACGGTGTTCTTCCCCGTCTGCTCCAATGTAATGAAGATCAAAGCGTTCTGGAAGCAAGAAGTCCAGTTGGATCGTTGAAAGAGTTTCTTCTTTACCAAGAGCTGTTTTCACTTGGATATCCAATTTTGGTCCGTAGAAGGCTGCTTCCCCTTCAGCTTCATAGTACTCAACACCCATATCATCAACGGCTGCTTTCAACATACGTTGAGCATTTTCCCACATTTCATCGTTGTCAAAGTATTTGTGTTTGTCTTCAGGATCACGGTAAGACAAGCGGAAACGATAATCTGTCAAGTTAAAATCTTCATACACATCGATGATCAATTGAAGGATCTTCTTGAATTCTTCCTCGATTTGTTCTGGAGCCACAAAGGTATGACCATCATTCAGAGACATTTCACGCACACGTTGAAGTCCTGTAAGGGCACCAGATTTTTCATAACGGTGCATCATACCGATTTCAGCGATACGGATTGGCAATTCGCGGTAAGAGTGCACATGGTGTTTGTAAACTTCGATATGGTGAGGACAGTTCATTGGACGAAGAACAAACTCTTCTCCATCCCCCATATCCATTGGTGGGAACATGTCTTCACGGTAGTGATCCCAGTGACCTGAAGTCTTATAAAGTTCTACAGAAGCAATTGGTGGAGTGTAGACGTGTTGGTAGCCTGCTGCGACTTCTTTATCAACGATATAGCGTTCCAACTCACGACGGATGGTCGCACCATTTGGCAACCAAAATGGAAGACCTTGACCAACTTCTTGAGAAATCATGAACAAATCCAGCTCTTTCCCAAGTTTACGGTGGTCACGCTCTTTAGCTTCTTCACGCATTTGAAGGTAGTTCTTCAAATCTTTCTTGTCGAACCAAGCGGTACCGTAAATCCGTTGCATCATAGCGTTATCGCTATTTCCACGCCAGTAAGCACCTGCCACATTCAAAAGGTGGAAGATTTGGATGCGGCCTGTTGATGGAACGTGTGGGCCACGGCAGAGATCCACGTATTCACCTTGACGGTAGATCGTCAAACCACCTTCGTCTTCAGAGTGTTCTTCGATCAATTCCAATTTGTATGGATCATTTTTGAAGATTTCACGCGCTTCATCTTTAGTCACTTCTTCACGAATAGATGGGAAGTTTTCTTTAACGATTTTCTTCATTTCTTCTTCGATACGAGGAAGGTCTTCGTTAGAGATTTGACCAGCTTGGTTGTCTGTATCGTAGTAGAAACCATCTTCGATGGCTGGACCGACACCCAAGTGGATATCTGGGAAGAGGCGACGAGCTGCTTGAGCGAACAAGTGAGCCGCTGAGTGACGCAAGATTGGAAGAGCATCTTCGTGATCAGGTGTCACGATTTCAATGCTTCCGTCTTCAGTGATAGCACGAGTTGTGTCAATCAATTTGCCGTTGAATTTACCAGCAAGAGCTTTTTTTGCTAAGGAATTGCTGATTGATTGGGCAATTTCAAAAGTAGTAACGCCAGATTCGAATTCACGAACAGCGCCATCTGGGAAAGTAATTTGAATCATGATTTTCTCCTTATAAAGTTTTTAGTAGCTAAATGGGTGGGAGGTGTCTTTGAACATTGGAATCATCTCTTCTTTAGATTTCTTCATTAAGAAATCAAAAAAGCGACCTCCTCGAAAGGACGTCGCAACGTGGTTCCACCTTCATTTATGTTCCTCAAAAAAGAGGGACACCTCTGATTGGCTCTAACGTAGCCACCGTTTTATGTTTGCATAAAAGAATCACGAGTAGTCCCAAACCTATCCTCTACGCGATTTCCAGCCCCACGCGCTCTCTATCAGATTTCCTAGATTTGATATGTCTCTGTCAGTTATTATAGCACGATTGAAAAATTTTGCAAGAAAAAATTTCATTTTCAATCAAAGAAATGCGTGATTTTACGGATTTTCTTCACTTGTTTGACCGAAGCCTTCATCATCTTCACAGATCCATTGACCGGAAGAGCAATCACCTTGGTCGGGATTTTCACAATGGTCTTAGACATCCGCTTAACCCGGCTTTGCTCAGGATTCAAATCATTTGAAAAGTCTTTAGAGATGATTTTATCCAGGTAAAATTCGTAGACCCGACGGCCAAAGGTTGCTGCAGAAATATCATCAATCTTTTCTGCCCACTTGGTCTCATCAATTGCAGGCATCTCGTCAATCGCTTCAAGAATCGCTTGTGCCAGATCGCTCTCCTCATAAAAGAGCTTTCCAAACATAGGGTCATCAATCACATGATCGAGATAAGGATTGCCATGAGCGATAATCGGAGTACCACTTGCAATACTCTCTAAATAGGTCAACCCTTGCGTCTCACTCGTTGAAGCTGAAATAAAGAAGTCAGCCGCCTTATAGTAAAGAGCTGTCTCATTTGGTGGGATCATCCCTGTAAAGACAACCGCATCTGAAATCCCCAGTTTCGCCGCTTGTTTTTTCAAATCATCCAAATAAGGACCATCTCCAGCAACGATCAACTTAACTTTTGGATTGACCTTGAGGACATCAGGAAGAGCCGCAATAACAGCCTGAATATTCTTTTCATAAGAAACCCGCGACAGGCTCAATAAGAGCGTTTCATCTTCTGCGACTTCATATTTTTCACGAAGAGCAGCTGTCTCTGTCGGAGTGATTTCCGGCCGGTCAAACTTAGCCAAATCAATCCCTGTCGGAATAATACGTTTTTCTGCCTTGACCTTGTACTTTTGAAGTAAGTCATAGACGATCTCACTTGGACAGATCACGCCATCCAGATCATTCATATAACTTCTGACAATGTATTTGACCATACTTGGGCGAATGACCATGCCTCTTGCAATATAGCGGACATAGTCCTCATACTGGGTATGGTAGGTATGAATGACTGGAATCCGCAACTCGCGTCCAATCCACACTCCCAAAAGGCCCAGTGAAAACTCAGTCTGGGTATGGATAATATCCAGCTGGTATTGCTTGGCAATGGCAAGCGCCTTTGAGAAGCCACGATAAGCAACGCGGCGGTCCTTAAAGGCGAAGAAAGGCACACTTGGAATCCGAATGATCTGCCAATCTTCATAGCGGTTGACATCTTTATCCGTTGTCGTAAAGATAAAGACCGTGTGACCCAATTTTTCTAATTCTGTTTTGAGCGTCCGAATGCTGGTCGCCACTCCCGAAACTTGCGGGAAATAGGTATCTGTAAATAATCCTACACGCATCTTACATCTCCAAAACTGTTTGATAGGCTTCGACCAATTGATAAGCCACTAAGTCGATCGAACGACTTTCGGCGACCTTGTAACCAGCCTCCCGCTTGTCTACTTGTCCGTTCAAGACCTTGTTCAAGGAATCCACAAATTCGTCTACATTATGGCACAATTCAGAAGACGTCTCGTCAATCCAGCCATTGTATACTGGAATATCCCGCAAGACCGTGTGCTGATGACTGGCCAAGGCTTCCAAAACAACGATTCCTTCTGTTTCCTCATAAGATGGGAAGAAGAAAGCATCTGAACCTGTCATAGCCCCTTGGAAGACCGCTCCCTTGAAGTAGCCAGGGAATTCCACATTACTCGGATGATCCTTTTCCACGATACGACGAATCTTACGCGGAATGATCCATTTGTTGATAGAACCTAGCCAAATAAAGCGCACATCCGGCATGCGACGGGCCACTTCTACGAAATCTTCAATCCCTTTGCGTTTAAAATAAAGCCCTGCACAGATGACAACCTTTTGGCCTTCTTGGATATTAAAATGCTTGCGGAAGACCTCTTCTTTTTTCGGATCCTTCTTGTATTTTTCCAAATCAATTCCATTGGAGACCGCGATAATCGGTGTAGTCACCCCATAAGACTGAATCAAGTGTTTAGAATACTCAGATGGCGTGATCACATAGTCTGCCTTTTGGTACATGTGAGCCAAATACTTCCCAAACAAGGGCGCAAAAAAGTTAGACCCGATAAAGGAATTTTCAAAATCCTCACGGGTTGAATGGCCATGCATGATGACTTTCTTTCCACGACGCTTTGCTGCATGGAGCAAAAGGAAACTCCGTGGGCCATAGGTATTGATATGCACCACATCATAATCCCCTAAAATATCTGTCGTATACGGAATCCCAGCCAAATCCAGCGCATGCATTTGGTGCTGCAAGGCTCGACCAATTCCTGATTTTTGTAATACGGATTTTCCTTCTAAATACAGTAAAACTTTCATACCTTCTATTATACCGAAATAAAGAGTGCCCAGCAAGTCTCTACCTGTTTCTAGTATAAAAAAGAGGCTAGAACAGTTTTGTTCTAACCTCTCAGACTAGTAAACACGTCTTCCCAAGTCGAGACTCTAGTCTACTAATCCTTATTTTTTCGTCGTTCCACGTTGGTTGATCGTATGAGACAACGACACTTCGCGTTCTTCCAACTCTTCTTTGTGCATGATCTTGGTCAACATACGCATACTAATCGCACCAAGGTCATACAAGGGTTGGCCAATCGTTGATAGATTTGGACGCGTGTAACGTGTTACTTGTGAATCATCACTAGTAATGATTTCAAAGTCTTCTGGTACTTTGATACCGTGATCAGACAAGCCATTCAAGAGACCTGCAGCCAATTCATCACCTGTCACAAAAGCAGCTGTTGCTTTTGACGCAATGATGCGTTCTGCCAAGTTGTAACCTTCATCATAACGGTATTTCGATTCAAAGACAAGTCCTTCGCTGTAGCTCAATTTTTTCGTTTTCAAAGCTTCTTTATAGCCAGCCAAACGGATTTTTCCATTGATATCATCCACCAATGGGCCACTTACAAAAGCAATTTTCTTATTGTGTTTTGCCAATTGTGCAACAGCATCAACAGTCGCTTGCTTGTAGTCGATATTGACACTTGGTAATTGGTGTTCTACATCGACTGTCCCAGCAAGGACGACTGGCGTCCGAGAGCGTGAAAACTCTGAGCGAATCTTTTCTGTCAAGTGATAGCCCATGAAAATGATTCCATCCACTTGTTTTGAAAAGAGGTTGTTTACTACTGAAACTTCTTTGTCATCGTCTTCATCGCTATTTGCAAGGACGATGTTGTACTTGTACATTTCCGCAATGTCATCGATCCCCTTAGCCAATGTAGAGAAATAGCTATTCGTGATGTTTGGAATCACAACACCGACTGTTGTGGTTTTCTTGCTAGCAAGACCACGCGCAACAGCATTTGGACGGTAATCCAAGCGTTCGATCACTTCCAAAACTTTTTTACGTGTATTTTCTTTAACGTTCTTATTTCCATTCACTACACGACTAACGGTTGCCATTGAAACCCCTGCTTCACGGGCGACATCATAAATCGTTACTGTATCGTCTGTATTCATAAGATTTCCTTTCATTATTGAAAATTTCGTTTTCACTCTCTAATTAATCCTATTTTATCATGGATTGTAAACACTTTCAAGTATTTTGGTAAAATTTTGTAAACTCTTGCTTTTTTGGGGAAAATTTGACAAAATAGATCCATAGAAAGAAGGTAGCATTATGTCTAAATTAGATCAAATCGTCGAATTTCTTGAAACTGAAAAAACAGACGTCGCTGTTGTATCTGATCCTGTCACGATCAATTACCTGACTGGATTTTACAGTGATCCCCACGAACGCCAACTCTTCTTGTTCGTCTATACAGACCACGAACCCCTTCTCTTCGTTCCTGCACTTGAAGTGGAACGGGCGACTGCAGTTGTCGATTTCCAAGTAGTTGGCTATGTAGATTCTGAAAACCCTTGGGAAAAGATTAAAGGGGCTATCGCTAAACCAGATGCCAAAACTGTTGCACTTGAATATGATAACTTGATTCTGACCAAGTACAATGGATTGCGCACTGTCTTTGAAAAAGCGGAATTTACTAACTTAACACCACGGATTAACCGCATGCGCTTGATCAAATCTGCTGATGAGATCCAAAAGATGTTGGTGGCCGGTCAATACGCAGATAAGGCTGTCAATATGGGTTTTGACGCCATCTCACTGGATAAAACGGAAACTGATATCGTGGCAGAAATCGACTTTGGCATCAAACGCTTGGGCTATGAAATGAGCTTTGAAACTATGGTCTTGACGGGGAATAATGCAGCTAACCCACACGGAATTCCTGGAAGCAATAAAGTCGAAAACAATGCTCTCTTGCTCTTTGACCTTGGCTGTATGGTCAATGGTTATGCATCAGATATGACCCGTACCGTCGCGGTTGGAAAACCGGATGATTTCAAAAAAGAAATCTACCACTTGACGTTAGAAGCTCAACAAGCAGCCATCGATATGATCAAACCTGGTGTAACCGCACATGACGTTGACCGTGCTGCACGGAGCGTCATCGAAAAAGCTGGCTATGGTGAATACTTCAACCACCGCCTTGGACACGGTATCGGTATGGATGTGCATGAATTCCCTTCTATTATGGAAGGAAATGACCTGGTGCTTGAAGAAGGCATGTGCTTCTCAGTCGAACCTGGGATCTATATCCCAGGTAAAGTCGGAGTCCGTATCGAAGACTGCGGCTATGTCACAAAAGACGGCTTTGGACTCTTTACAGAAACCAGCAAAGACTTGCTTTACTTTGACTAATCCTTTTGTAGATCCAAGTCGCAGCAAACAGAATGTTTCGTCAATAAATATAAAAAATGAGGCTGGGACAAAAGTCCTAGCCTCTTAATTGTTTTTGGATTGTCGAACAAGACGCAGTGGTTGAGTAGTCTCTACTACGCTGATTTCATCAGCTTTTACAGCCTACTCAACTGTTCGGAGGTGGGACGACGAAATCGAATTCTAACGAATGACCGATTTCTGTCCCACTCTCTTTTTTCTTATGAAACCGATTCGAGGTCCATTCTTTTCTGCGCGTCTTCTACGACTTCTTTTAGGCTGGTTTGAGCCATCTCTTTTTCCATAGCAGTCTGAATGTCTTCGAGCTTCCCATCTAAGACATGATGGATATTGTGACCTATTGGGCAATTTGGATTGGGGTTTTCATGGAAACCAAATAATTGGCCTGTCGAACCTAAGCATTCGACCGCTTGATAGATATCCAGCAGACTGATCTCATCTGCTGCTTTAGCGAGTTCAGCTCCTCCTGTCCCACGCGCTACATGGATCAATCCCGCTTTCTTTAACTGAGACAAGGTCTTTCGAATAATGACCGGGTTCACCCCAACACTCTCAGCAATCATATCACTGGTCACCTTGGTACAGTCCCCTTTTAGGGCAATCATCACTAGTACATGGGTTCCAATGGTAAACCGACTCGAAATTTGCATGTCTTTTCTCCTTTCTGCCTGTTCTAAAAGTGACATCCATTGGACGATTGTCAACAGACGACTCTTACTACCCTTATTATACTAGTTTTTGTTGTAATGTCAACAGTTACACTATTGAAAAAAGTCCTCTAACCAAGCATCGATTTCTCGATCATGACCTTCTCTCTGCTCAATCTCATGAAGTAGCTCATGATCGTGGGTATGATGAATGCCATTGACCAAACTTTCATAATACACTTGATAATAAGGAAGATGGAGGTCTTTAGCAAGTTGGAGTTCTTTTTGCACATCATAATCCACCCGTCTAAAATCGATATCTTTTAGCCCCATTTGATCAAATTCAAGAATGGCATACATGGCCCGAAGATCCTTGCGAAGATTCTTTTCCAAAAAGAAAGGTTGACCGATCGACCCAGGATTGATGATCAGTTCTCCTCCTGTCCCGTAGCGAAAAAACTGCTGGTGAATGTGTCCGTAGACTGCAATATCACAAGACGGATTTGTCACCAAGCGATCAAAATCCTTCTGCTCACCAATGTGGATCAATTCCCGACCCCAATTCTTATCGGGTAAGTGGTGGGTAATGCCGATCTTTAAACCGGCGATTTCTCTATGGACCTGCATGGGCATTTCCTGCATGGCTTCAATTTCCTGAGGCGTGATTTCTTCAAGAATATATTGACACTGGCGCATAAGGTAGCGATGGCTTGATCTAGTCTCATCCAACATCCCCCTCATGGCGCGCCAAAGACTATCTTCCCAGTTTCCAAGGACTTTCACCGTAATAGGAAGCTCCTCTAACAGCTCCAAAAGGGCGCGTCTGCCTGTTCCAGGCATCAAACTATCACCCAAGAGCCAATATTCATCCACCTTGGCTTTTCGACTATCCTCAAGGACAGCTTCCAAAGCTGTCGTATTTCCATGAATATCTGAAAGTAAAGCAATTTTAGTCATGATCTTCTCCTTCTCTCCATTATAACAAAGCCTCAAAAATCTTTCAGCCTGAAACAACTATTTATAGGAAGTTCCTTTTTTTCTATTTATTTGATTTTCAAATGATTTTTCACTAAAAAGGGCAAGAAACCTCTCATTATCATGAACTATTATATATTTTATGCTATAATGGAGACAAATTGATTTATTCTTAGAAAGAAGGCTCATCATGAGTTTACAACAGTTTGAAAGGAAATCACTTCAAGAAATCAACCAATCTATTGACGTACCAAAAGGCATCCCTTTTTGGAAGACCCTCCTGCTCTTTTCAGGACCAGGAAGTCTAGTAGCTGTCGGCTATATGGATCCGGGAAACTGGATTACTAGTGTCGTCGGAGGGGCCCAATACCGTTACCTACTCTTATCAGTGGTTCTTCTCTCCTCTTTAATCGCCATGCAGTTGCAACAAATGGCTGGTAAACTAGGAATTGTCCATCGTAAGGACCTGGCCCAAACAACCGCCCATCACTTGCCAAAATGGCTTCGCTATACCCTTTGGATTGTGATCGAGCTTGCCCTGATGGCGACAGATTTAGCAGAAGTCATCGGATCAGGGATTGCCCTCCACCTTCTTTTTGGCTGGCCCTTGCTTTTTTCCATTCTGATCACCATCTTTGATGTCTTCCTCTTATTGGGGCTCATGCATCTAGGATTTCGAAAGATCGAGGCCATCGTTTCAACCTTGATCCTCACGATCCTTGCAATTTTCGGCTATCTGGTTTTCCTATCGAAACCAGATATCGGGGGAATCTTTGCTGGATTCCTGCCTCAAAAAGAAGTACTGGGAATTGGGCTTCCAAAAGGAAATGAAGCCTTGACCTTGGCACTTGGAATCATCGGGGCAACGGTAATGCCCCACAACCTCTACCTCCACTCTTCCATTTCGCAAACGCGAAAAGTTGATTATAAGGATCCAGCAGATATCAAACGGGCAGTGCGCTTTATGACCTGGGATTCAAATATTGAATTGAGTTTGGCTTTCGTCGTCAACTCCCTCCTCTTGATTCTTGGAGCGGCCCTCTTCTTCGGGCACGGAGATAAGATTGGTGCTTTCTCTAGCATGTACAATGCCCTCAAGGATAACCATATTGCTGGTGCCATCGCAAGTCCTTTCTTGTCCACTCTCTTTGCCATCGCTTTGTTAGCTAGTGGTCAAAATTCAACCATTACTGGGACCCTAACCGGTCAAATCGTTATGGAAGGTTTCTTGAGATTCCGCCTGCCACAATGGGTCGTTCGTCTCATGACTCGGATCATTGCCCTTCTTCCTGTCATCATCGTTGCGATCTTATTTGGAGATCAGGAACATGTCCTCGACGACCTTCTAGTCTACTCTCAAGTCTTCCTATCAGCGGCTCTTCCATTCTCCATCTTCCCTCTGGTTTATTTCACCTCCAACAAGGAAATCATGGGAGAACATGTTAATGCGAAATGGAATACTTTCTTAGGCTATCTCGTTGCGATTGTCTTAACTATCTTAAATTTCAATTTGATCGTGACGACTTTTATCAAATAAAGAGAGAGTGGGACAGAAATCGGTAATTCGTTAGAATTCGTTTTCGTCGTCCCACCTCCGCACAGTTGAGTAGGGCTGTAAAAGCTGATGAAATCAGCGTAGTAGAGCCCACTCAACCACTGCGTCTTGCTCGACAATCCAAAAATAATTGAGAGGCTAGGACTTTTGTCCCAGCCTCTTTTGGTTTATTACACTCCCTTTTCCATCTTGCTCCTCCATTTCCTAAAAATTTCCTGACCATTTTTTTAGGAGGGAATTATTTTAAATCACTAATTATTGTGAGATTTTCACAAAATCTTGTCAGTGCCCGTCACTCATAAACTTTTAAAATTTTTGTACATTTTTCGTTATCTGTACAAAAATGAGAATTGTTGTCTAATTTATTCTTTTGGAGTATAATGCTCTTTGTTAGTGTCGTGAAATTATTTAACCTATAAATTATTTTAACGTCAAATAAATAAGAATAAATTTATACAACTACAGAAAGGAACATATGGTACGCCAAAGACAAACAACAACCAAGTCAGACTTACGAAATGCGCTCTCAAAACTCCTCTTGCAACAACCTTTTGAAAGCATCACTATTCGACAATTAACTGAAACCGCTGGGATTAACCGCGGGACCTTCTACTTGCACTATGTCGATAAATACGACATGTTTGAGCAAATGAAAATGGACATGATGCAAGAATTGGATAGCCTCTTCGTTGAAGGAAGCCCTGTCAAGGTGAACTTTCTCAATGTCTTGACTGCTATTAAAGAGAATTATGATTTTATTTATGCGTTGTCCCAATCCTGCTGCTCGGACTTCCGTAAATTGGTAAGAAGTTTTACCCTCCATGCACTAGACGATACTCCCCATGCGAAAGAACACATCATTTCAGACTTTCAAGTTCCATACAAGTATGGGCTAGAAATTTTCATCGCTACGATTGAATCTGTAATTGTGACCTGGTTAGAATCCGGTGCCAAGGAAGAGCCAATCGAAATCGGGACGATCATTCTCAGCGTCTGCGACTTTGCTAACTGGAACTAAATTCCCCAACCTTCTCCTACCTTTATGGAGAAGGTTTTTCTTTTTGGCAAATAAACAACATTCAGATCACCTTGTCCAACTTGTTTGTAGAAAGCAAAAAGGCAGGATCCTAACATCCTACTTTTAGAATGTAGACAAATTACTTTAAAGTAAAATAAGTTAAGCGATTTTGCAAAAAAAAATAAAAATGAGTTCCAATTTTTAAATCGATTCAAGAAAATACCGAAACTTTCCGCTGTGAGAAAAGTGCCTGAAACAATAACATTTCAGGCACTCGGGAGTTTTGAGACCCTAGGCTCAAAACTAAGTCTTGGAACTTCTTGGATTGCTGAAATCATCCACTGGATAATTTCACCTAACGTCCGTACTCACCTAAGGAAGGTTTTTTATATGACTTTGTCTTCAATCTGAAGGCAGGATCTTAACATCCTGCTTTTTCTTTATTTTTCTTTGCCAACATGGTTGCAAATCGAAGTTGAATCCGATGGCCATTTTCATCTCGACGATGGAGATGGCCTGGATTTTCATTGTACTTGACCAATTCCCAATCCTTGTAATACTCCGCCAATTCTCCTTCTTTAAAGGTGAACGAGAAGGGCATCTGGCAAGGATAATCTTCCGTATCCATGGCACAGACAATGAGATTGTAACCACCTGGATTGGTATGCTCTTGCATATTGCGGATAATCGCTGGAATCCGATCAGCCTCTAAAAACATGAGGACCACAGTCGATATGATGAAGTCATAGTTTTGGGTAAGAGCTGCAGCATTGATATCATAGAGTCCCACTGGCATCTCTAGATCTTCCTCAGCGACAATACTTTGTAAGATCTCAAGAGCCAGTTCATTTTGATCCACCGCTGTTACGTCAAAGCCATGTTGGGCCAAAAAGAGGGCGTTTCGACCTTGCCCGCATCCTAGATCCAGCGCCTTTCCAGCTGGGACAATTCCCACTGCTTCTAGCACTTCTGAATGGACAGGATTGGTATTGTATTTTTTGGGGAAATAGTCTTTTGGCTCACAGTAAAATTCCAAGTACCACTCCACATCGTCCGTCGCTACTTCCACACGGTGCCAGGCCTGGGGCTCAGCCATGGGGTTCTCTGCTCCTGCTTCAAATAGGTGGCTCGCGATTTCTTCCCCCTCTTCGGTCAATTCAATAAATCGTAACTGACCTTTTAAAACTGTAATCTTCCCCCAGGTTCCTACCTTGGTATTGTGCTTTCTTTGAAGAGCTTCTGGCATGCTATCCTTAGTCCAGATAGGCATGCGTTTGTAGGCGATCAATTTTTGTGTCATGCTGCTTCTCCTTTTTCTTTCACTACCCTTATCATACAGAAAAAAGCCCCTTTTTACAAGTTGGAAAAAGGAGAGCCCATCTCCAAGAAAAAAGACAGATCTGAAACAAGTTTCAAAACTGTCTTTTTCTTTAACGTGTATTGTATTGTTTCATGACCCGTGCGATGTCCCGGTTTTGTTCCCGACGCTTGATGGATTCACGCTTGTCATAATCATGTTTCCCTTTAGCGAGCCCCAAAAGCAATTTGGCATAGCCGTCCTTGAGATAGACCTTCAAAGGCACCAAGGTCATTCCGGTCCCTTTGGTGTCTTGGTCCAGCTTTTGGATTTGCTTTTTATGAAGAAGGAGCTTGCGACGACGGTCTGGATCTTGGTTCCAGATATTGCCTTCCTCATAAGGGGCAATGTGGACATTGCTAAGCCAAACTTCGCCATTTTTTACTTGTGCAAAGCCATCTTTCAAGTTAATGCGTGCCGCACGGACACTTTTGATCTCTGTCCCCGTCAGCACCATCCCTGCTTCAATCGTATCCACGATGGTGTAGTCATGTCTCGCCTTTTTATTTTGCGCGACTACCTTTCCTTCGCCCTTTGCCATGTTTGGCTCCTTTCTTTGCTACTTCCTTGTAAAATGGTTTCTTCCCTTTTTTCTTTTTGGATTTAGAGGAAGAATCTTTCCGCTTGTCATCTTTTCTAGCGGTTGATCCCTTAGAAACTTTTTTGTCCTTGCGTCTGCGATCTCTACGATTGCCATCTCGGTCACGTCCTTTAGACTTGAGACCTTTTTCGACGACATCCCATTCACTTGGAATATAAGAGAAATCAATCTCTCCTGTCATCTTGTCGGCTCTTTCTACCTTGATCCGGATTTGCTGACCGACACGGAAGGTCACTCCTGATTTTTCTCCGCGAAGGGTTAGATCCCGTTCGTTAAAATGGTAGAATTCAGGAAGATTAGTAATATGGATCAAACCTTCAACCGTATTGGGCAACTCCACAAAGAGGCCAAATTTTACCACACTGGAAACCACGGCATCGTATTCTTCACCAACATAGTCTTCCATGTATTCAGCCTTCTTCATGGCTTCTACTTCGCGCTCGGCATCAATAGCCCGGCGTTCCCGACTAGAGGATTGGCTGGCAATGTCTGGAAGGACTTGTTCAAAGTGTTCAGCCACTTCTTGGGATTTTCCATATTCGCGCACCATTCGATGAACCATCAGGTCCGGATACCGACGGATGGGACTGGTAAAGTGGGTATAAAACTCAGCAGCAAGCCCATAGTGGCCATGGTTATGCTCTGAGTAGCGAGCCTGCTGCATCGAGCGCAACAACATCATCGAAAGGACATCTGCATAGGGTTCCCCTTCGACCTTGCGCATAATTTCTTGCAGGGCTTCTTGGCTCATCTCACTAGCCGTTCCGTAGATTTGGATCCCGAAGCTAGAAGCATAATCGATAAACTTCTGTACTTTTTCTGCCTTTGGATCTTCGTGGATCCGGTAGATGAACGGTAGTTTCAGTCGCGTAAAGTGCTCCGCCACTGTTTCATTGGCAATCAGCATAAAGGACTCGATCATCCGCTCAGCAATTCCTCTTTGACGAAGGACGATATCGACCGGTTTTCCTTCTTTATTGACCAGGATTTTAGCCTCATTGGTATCAAAATTAAGGGCGCCGCGACGAATCCGCATGCTTTCTAGAATGCCATGCAGGGTGGCCATTTGATGAATACTTGGGACAATTTTCTTAAAGGTTTGAGCCTTTTCTTCGTCGCCCACTAAGATATCATTGACGTCGCTATAGGTCATACGGAAGGTTGTATTGATCACTGTTTGGGTAATGGTATGCTTGACGACCTTGCCATGAGGATCGATCTCCATGATGGCAGACTGGGTCAGGCGGTCCACATTCGGATTTAAAGAACAGATCCCATTGGAGAGACGCTCTGGCAACATGGGTACTACTCGGTCGGTCACATAGACAGAAGTCGCCCGATTTAGAGCTTCCTTATCAAGTGCTGAACCTTCATGAACGTAATAGGAGACATCTGCGATGTGAACACCCAGCTCAAAGTTGCCGTTCTTGAGTAGCTTGATATGGACCGCATCGTCCAAGTCCTTGGCATCTGCCCCATCGATGGTAAAGGTGATCTCCTCTCGCAGATCCAAGCGTCCCTCTAAATCCTTTGTAGACGGTGCATCTGGAACCTGCTCGGCTTCTTTCAGCACTTCTTCTGGAAATTCTGAGACGATGTCCATGGATTCTAACACTTCCAAGACATCGATTCCTGGATCTGTTGCATGACCGACCACATCCCGCACCGTCGCCACAAAATAATTGTGCTTGCGGCTCGGGTATTGATCAATTTCGACCTTGAGGATTTCGGTCCCTTCCAATTGGATGGCTGGCTTCTTCACATAGATCAGCTGGCTGATCTTTTGATTTTTCGAACGAATGTAGCCGGCATATTTAGGTTTTTCCTCATCCAGGACAATTTGTCCAACTACCGTTTTGATGCTATGTTCCAAGACATCAATAATCTTAGCTTCTGCTGCCGTTCCTTTGTTTCGGTCTGCTACCTTGGTAATGACGATCTCAACGGTGTCCCCATCGATAGCGTGGTTGACATCATTTCGGCCAACAAAGAGGTCTTCTTCTTCGCCTTCTAAACTGACAAAGCCAAAGCCATTCTTATGCGCATGAAAGATCCCCTTGAGGGTAATAGCTGGGGCCTTCTTTTGAGCCAAACGAAGAGAGCCATCATCTTCGAATTTCAACTCATGACGGCGTTCCATCAGAGAGATGGTTTTGACCAAGTCACGGAAATCCTTAGACCCTTCCTTTCCTAGAGCTGCTGCCAGATCATTGATCTGGGCTTTGTCATGCTCTTGTAAATATTCTTTAATACTTGTTTTCATTGATTTATTTGCTGGTTATCCAGCCTCCTTTTTTCTATCTACTTGTGTCTTTGTTTTACAAAATAAAAATAGGCAAAGACATTGTCTGAGCCTATCTTATCTACTAGAAAGTACCATTAAGATCATCGCGATCAATAACCAAAAGAAGATCATAATAGCTGTTAAACGCTGCATCACGGCTTCAAACCCGCGCGCTTTTGAACGTTCAAACAAGTCATTTGAACTTGCGTCAAAGACGTTGCTCGATTGGTTTTTTGTTGGTTGCATAAAAATTGCGATAATAATCAATACTGATAATACTAGTAAAATAGTTGTTAATGCTCCGCTCATATTCAAAACTCCTTAAAATCCTCACTATTATACCATGAAAATCATTTTGATTCAATATGTAAGGTTACTTTTCTTTCCTTAGGACAATACTTCAAGACCTCGATCTTTTCGGGATGGGTTTTGGTATTTTTACTGGTCAAATAATTCTGACTCCCACAGCTGGTGCAGGTCAATTGAACTTTAATTCGCACGTACGTCTCTCACTTTCAAATACTTTCTAAATAAGAATAAGAGGAACATCAAATCGGTAAAGGCCAAAAGGGCTGTACCGTAAAATACCCAATGATAGCCAAAATGCATGAAAATACTCGATCCCATCATTGGCCCTAATACACCACCTAAGTAATAAAAGAGCTGGTTGTAGCTAAAGATCCGAGAAATCCCTTCAGGAGGGGTTAAACGATTCAATAATGCGGAAACTCCAGGTAGTAGGGCTCCTGTCCCGATCCCAAAGAGGAAGCGTAAAATCCCTAATTGCAGGGGTGTTTGCGCTTGGGCACAAAGGATATAGAGACAGCCACTATAGAGAAGGGCGATTAATAAGAGCCGGTGATTCCCGATTCGGTCTCCCAGTTTTCCCATCCAACCTGAAAAAAGCATACTAGAGACTCCCATAGCCGAAACAATCATCCCCGATACAAAGATCAGGTTATCTCTTTGTCCCAAAGCTCGCACATAAAGAGGCAGGATCGGAGAAATAGATTGGGCGATCATTTGAATGGTCATGCTGGTCAAAAAGAGGCCCAAGAGAATATCCTTCTGCTGAATGGACTTGAGCAACTGCCAACTGGATTTTTGTTCTTCTTTTGGAAGGGGCTCATACTCTTCCTCGATACCCCAGAAGGTTAAGAGGGAAACCAAAAATAAGAAGAAGCCGACCAAGAGAAAGACATTGCGCATTCCCAGATTTTCAGCAATGAGTCCCCCAATCAAAGGGCCCATCAAGGTTCCAGCCACGACACCGGTCGACAAGGTCCCTAGGGCATAGCCAGATTGGTCCTTGGGAACTTGACTAGCAATCAGGGCTGTACTATTGGGGACAAAGCCTGAAAAAACCCCATTGAGCAAGCGCAGGACCAAGAGCCAAAAGACGGACGGGACAAAGGCAATACCTCCCATGGTCAGCGTCATGGCAATAGAAGCTCTAAGCATCATAGGTTTTCGACCATAGCGGTCGGCTAAGCTCCCCCAGATAGGAGACATGATCGCAGAAGTTACAGAAGAACTTGCGACGGCAATCCCAGCATAAAAGGGAACAGCCTTGCCCGTAACACCCAACTCTTCCACAAAGAGGGCCATAAAAGGAACGACTAAAGAAAGGCTGGCTCCGATGAAAAAGCACCCGATCCAGGCAATATATAGATTTTTACGCCAATTGATTTCTCTTGTGATAAAATCATCTTCTTTCTAATTGTTTTAGGGCTGCATCTAATTGGACATAGAGGGCAGCAAGATCGCCATTATTGTCTAAGACCAGATCTGCATGGGCTCTTTTTTCATCTAGCGGCATTTGAGACGCGATGCGTTCTTGGGCCTGCAGTTCTGATAAGTGGTTGCGTTCCATCAGGCGCTTGAGCTGGGTTTCTTTTGATACAGCTACCAACCAGACAGATTCAAACCACTCGTCATAGTGCTGCTCGATTAAGAGAGGAATATCCATAAAAAAGAGATCGGATTGTGCAGCTTGTCTGTCTCTTACCTCAGCTAGAGCCTCACGAATAAGCCTTCCTTGGACGCGATTGGACCAGTCTCTTTCACTAGGGGCTGAAAAGATCCGCTGACCCAAAGCGACGCGATCCAACTCTCCTTCTTTGGTAAGGATCTCTCTACCAAAATGATCCACTAGGACACGGTAGAGGGCTCCTCCTGGTGCCTGCAAACCATGAACCACTTGATCCGCATCAATGACAGGATACCCTTTTTCTCTCAGATAGGAGGTCACAGTGGACTTTCCTGAAGCAATCCCTCCTGTTAATCCGATGATTCTTGCCATCTAGTTCTCCTTTTGACAGTGCGGGCAAAAATGGGTTCCGCGTCCCCCCAGCTGGATTTTCTCGATCGGTGTCCCGCAGTGCAAACAAGGCTGGCCTGTTTTCCCATAGACCTGGTGCTCTTCCTGCATGGTACCATCCTCTCCGAAGGCATTGCTGTAGGAGCGAATGGTGGAGCCACCCTTTTCAACAGCTTGAGCAAGCACAGCAATCGTTTCTTTGCGAACGGCTTTGGCTTCTCTAGCAGTCAAGCTTTGACCCAAACGGGCTGGATGAACCTTGGCTCGATAAAGAACCTCATCCACATAAATATTGCCCAAACCAGCTACTAATTTTTGGTCTAAAAGAGCTGATTTAATGGGTTTCTTTGATTTTTTAAGAGCTGCTTGGAAGGCTGGTGCTTTAAAATCCGCTTCCGTCGGCTCTGGACCAATTTTTTTCGCCAAAAAATAGCTGTCGACAAGCTCAGGTATGAGGACTTCCATGGTCCCAAACTTGCGGACATCTTCATAGACCAGGGTGCTACCATCTGTAAAATGAAAGAAGACATGGGCATGCTTGCGAAGAGGAACCTCGTCTGGATAAAAGAAATACTTGCCTTCCATCCGCAAATGCGAGATGAGGACCAGATCCGTCAGATAAAATAAAAGGTATTTCCCACGGCGCCCCATGACCCGAATTTCTTGGCCTGGGAGATCTTGACGAAAAGTATCCAGATCCGTCTGAATCATCTTTGGATACTTTACTTCCACGGACTGGATGATTTTCCCAAGAATTAATTTCTCAAGACCGCGTCGAACCGTCTCTACTTCTGGTAATTCAGGCATAGCTTCTCCTTCTCTAAAAACAAGAAGCAGGCTTCTGCCCACCTCTTCTTAATATTCTTTTTCGTTGTATCCGAAATCAGCTAGGTCTAATTTCTTATCCCGCCAATTTTTCTTGACCTTGACCCAGGTTTCTAGGAAGACTTTGTCCCCTAGCATGAGCTCGATATCCTTACGCGCAAGGGTTCCAATCTTCTTGAGCATGGCGCCACCTTTTCCGATGACAATGCCTTTTTGGCTATCGCGCTCGACCATGATGGTTGCACGGATATGAACCTTATCTGTCTCCTCATCCCGCTTCATAGAATCCACTACTACTGCCACAGAGTGGGGAATTTCTTCCCGCGTCAAGTGCAAGACCTTTTCACGGATCATTTCAGAGACCAAGAAGCGCTCTGGGTGGTCAGTGATTTGGTCAGCAGGGAAATATTGAAAACCTTCTTCTAAGTTTTCACTTAAAATATCAATCAAACGCGAAACATTGTTTCCTTGAAGGGCTGAAATCGGCACGATTTCCTTGAAATCCATCTGACTACGGAAGTCATCGATTTGCGCCAAGAGTTGGTCAGGGTGCACCTTGTCGATCTTGTTGACCACCAGAATAACCGGCACCTTAGCAGCCTTGAGGCGCTCGATGATCATGTCATCGCCCTTCCCACGTGGCTCATCTGCTGGCACCATAAAGAGAACGGTATCGACTTCTCGAAGGGTGCTATAGGCCGACTCCACCATGAAGTCTCCAAGCGCTGTCTTGGGTTTGTGAATCCCTGGGGTATCGATAAAGACGATCTGTTCCTTATCGGTCGTGTAGATTCCCATAATCTTGTTGCGCGTTGTCTGCGCCTTGTCACTCATGATAGCAATTTTTTGCCCCATGACGTGGTTCAAAAAAGTTGACTTCCCAACATTGGGACGTCCTAAAATGGCTACAAAGCCTGATTTAAATGTCATATTATCCTTTCACGAGGGCATACTCCCTCTTATCCAAATACCAAGGCCCAGAATTTGGGCACAAAAATCACCAGTCCTGTTAGTAGGGCAAAACCTGATACGACAAGGACTGCTCCAGCCGCCATGTCTTTGGCATTCTTTGCCAACATGGAGAAATGGTAGTTACTCGCTAAATCCACCACATTTTCAATGGCTGAATTCATAATTTCAAAAGCAATCACCAAGGTGATACTGAGCAATAAAAAGAGCCACTCTGTCGCAGAAATCCTAAACACCAAACCAGCAAGAATTGCTGCAAGGGCTGATAAGGCATGCTTGCGCATATTGCGCTCTTCCTTGATCGAAGTAAAAATTCCTGTTATCGCAAACTCCAGGCTTGAAGTGAAGTCCCGATTTTTCCATTTTCGCTTATTGTCTTGTGAGTCCATAGGCTGTCAAAATCTCTTCCTGTAAGCCAAACATTTCCTTTTCTTCCTCCGGCGTATAGTGATCATAGCCATTGATGTGAAGAAAACCATGCACTGCTAAAAATCCCATTTCGCGCTCAAAGCTGTGGCCATATTCTTCGGCTTGCTCACGCGCTTTGTCAATTGAAATAAAGAGCTCACCAATATAGGTATCGAATTCAGCCATCATCTCTGCCAATTCTGGATTTTCTGCAAGGTCTTCCTCGTCAAAAGAAATCTCCATCTCTGGCTTGTATTCTAAACTGATGACATCCGTCGGACGATCCGTATCACGGTATTCAAGATTTAGTTCATGACTGCGTTCATTGGTTACAAAAGTCACAGCCATTTCCTTGTCTTCTTTCCCAATTTTTTGAGCAGCAAATTCTAAAATTTCTTGCGTTTGTTTTAAGATTTCGTCAGAGACTTGACCAGTCTCATCTACCATTTCAATATACATCTGGATCACCTCACTATTATCACTTTATTATATCACAAAAACCAGCCTATATACTAGATACAGGCTGGTTTTCAATCTTTTTCTTTGCAGGACAATCTTACACCACTGTTTGCTGGATGGCATTCATCTGGGCATAGATCCCGCCTTGTGCAACCAGTTCCTCGTGTCTACCACGTTCCACAATGCGCCCTTCGGATAAGACTAAGATCTGATCCGCATCTTGAATAGTGGACAAGCGATGGGCAATGATAAAGGTGGTCCGGCCCTTTTGCAGGACTGCCATAGCCTTCTGGATGATTTCTTCTGTTTCCGTATCGATGTGAGAGGTAGCCTCATCCAAAATCAGAATTTGCGGATTCATATAGAGCGTCCGCGCAAAGGAAATCAATTGGCGCTCACCACTTGAAAAGGCGGATCCTTTTTCTACGACTGGATGGTCGATTCCCTTTTCAAGGCGCTCTACAAAGGGCCAAGCCCCGACTTTTTTCAAGGCATCTTTGACCGCATCCCGATCAATGTGATCCTGACTCATGGCTACATTACTAGCTATGGTTCCTGTAAATAGATAAGGATCCTGCAGAACAATCCCCATATGGCTGCGTAAGCTCTCACGAGAGACTTGGCGAATATCTTGACCATCAATCAAAATCGCTCCTTCTTGAGGATCATAAAAACGATAGAGCAGGTTCATAATGGAAGACTTACCTGATCCAGTATGGCCCACAAGAGCGATGGTTTGACCTGGACTAGCCTGAAAGGCAATATCCCGCAGAACTGGCTTGCCTTCTTCATAGGCAAATTGAACGTCGTCAAACACGACTTCTGCCTTTTCTATCTTCAGTTCCGATGCACCATCGGCCTCTAAGGGTTGGTCTAAGAAGGCAAGGACGCGGCTCCCCGTTTCTAAGGATCGCCGAATATTTGGGAATTGACGACTGAGATTGGCCATGAGATCAAATAGATTAATGACATAGTTAATATTGATAAATAAGAAACCAGCCGTCACACCGATATTACCCTGTAGGAAAGAAATCCCAGCTATAGTCAAAATGCCTGCAATCACTAAAAACTTGAGCAATTCCGTCAAGGTCCAAGAAGCAATAGAATCGGCTAAGAGGATTCGATCATTGGCTCCTAACATCTTCTGGGTAGTGGCTTCAAACTCCTCTACCACACCAGGCTCTTGATGATAGAGCTGAATCATACTGGCACCATGCAAGAGTTCATTGACCTGGGTATTGACCTCGCTTCGCGCATCAAAGAAATCCTTCATCGGCTGGTCCGTCATGACCTTGTAGAGATACTGAATCCCATAGAAAATTGGAAAGACCAAACACAAGAGAAGGCCCATCATAGGACTTAGGTAAAAGAGAATCCCTAGGATAAAGAGAAAGCGAACCAAATAAATGACTAAAATCATACAAGAGTTATAAAACTGGGTCCGCAAGGTCTCCGTATCATTGACAATTCTTGTCGCGATCTTCCCAGCCGGTTTATCATCAAAATAAGAAATAGGCAGCCCTTGCATGACTTGAAAGGCTTGATCTCTCAGACTAGCGGTTACTTGATTACTTCCATGTAGCAAGATCCGATTTCCCATGTAGCTAATCAGCTGCCCCAGGCTCAAGACCAAGAGATAAAATCCTCCCATCTGAAGCAAGTCACCTTGCCCGCCACCGTGGGTCAGTGCGGTCAAAGGCCCATCGATCATCTTTTGGAGAAGAAAGGGTGACAATTCAGAAAAAATGGTGGCTAGTAAGAGGCAAATAAAGCCAGCAAGAAAGACAGTTGGATAAAGCGTGATCCTAGATAATAATCGTTTCAAAACTTTCATCTTATTCTCCTTCCTGTTTTTGTTGCCGTTGGTATTGTTCATAATACCAGCCTTCTTGAGCCAATAAATCACTAGCTCTGCCTTCTTCTACAATCTGTCCTTGATCCAAGACGATGATCCAATCCGCCTGATGAACAGCAGACAAGCGATGAGAAACAATAATGGTCGTCTTGTCTTTTCGTTCCTTTTGAAGCGTGTCAATAATGGCCTGTTCAGTCTTAGCATCTACTGCCGAAAGGGAATCATCTAACAGCAAGAGCTCTGCATCTCTTAAGAAGGCACGTGCCAGAGAAATCCGTTGTTTTTGACCTCCTGATACAGAGACCCCTTTCTCACCGATCAGGGTGTCCATTCCCTGAGACATCCGCTCGAGATCATCCGCAAAAGCAGCTTGGGCTACTGCTTCCACCAAGTCATCTTGGCTGGCTCCTTTTTTACCAAGCGCTATATTCTCACGGATAGACTTGGAGAATAAAATATGTTCTTGGGAAACATAGCCAATTTTTTCTTCGATGGAGTGTCGGTTGTAGTCCACGATCGGTTGCTGGTTGACCAAAAACTCTCCCTCACCAACTGGGTACTGCCGCAAGAATTGTCGAACCAGGGTAGTCTTTCCTGCACCGGTACGACCAACAATTCCAACCGTCTGTCCTTTCTGAATGGTCCAATCAATGCCTGACAGGCTCTTTCGCTCAACACCAGGATAGCTGAAAGAATAGTCCTTAAACTGCACCAAATCAATCTGCTCTAAGTAGTGAGGACCATCTGGCTCCAGATCATCCGTTTCATCAATCACTTCTTTTAATTTTTTATAGGACATTTGACCTGTCTGGTAGACCAAGATCAGGTCCGCCATCATCCACATAGGCTCAATTAAGAAGACCAAATACAGCTGTAAAGCCAATAACTTACCAAGGCTCAACTGCCCGCTTGCCAGGGACTGGCCTCCAAATAGCAGGAGCAAGACCGTCGAGAATCCAATAAACAACAGGGCTAAAGGTCCAAAAGAATACTGGATAGAGGCAATTTTGTCCCCTGTTTTGGAGAGACTGGCTGTTTTTTTCTGAAACTGTTTGACCTGCTGGTCCCGTCTACTATAGGCCCGCATGACCCGGATCCCTTCGATCGACTCCAAGACCTCATCGTTCAACTGAGCGACTGCTTCCCGGTTTTGCTCAACATACTCCTCCTGCTTTCTACTCAAAAAATAGGTAGAGACGACGAGGAAGATCATGGGAATAAAGGAAATCAAGGTTAATTGCCAAGAAATGAAAAACATGGTCGGAATAATAAAGGCAAACAAGCCACCGCCAAACAGGAGCACCATCATCCCGTAACCAGCCATATCGGCCATCCCATCCACATCTGTCGTAAAGCGCGTCAAGAGATCTCCTGAACGGAATTTCTCAAAAAAGGGACGCCGCATGGCTACTAGCTTACGAAACGCTTGACCCTGAAGGGTCGCCTTGAAATGGACTGACGACTGAAAGAGTCGCAACTGCCAATAAAAAGCCGTCAAATAATTGAGGATGGCTGACCCTACCAATAGGACCATATCCCATACAAAGTTCGATTGCGTCAGCGTCTGCTGACTCAAATGATCCACTAAACGCTGGATAACTTGCGTCGGGATCAATAAGGTGTAATCATAAAGAATCAGGACCATAGCGATCTTCACATATCGCCACTTGCGCTCCCTGATATACTCCCAAATAGCTCTGATCATATATTCTCCTTTTCAAAATGGAACAGAAAAAACCCAAGCAAGGAGCTGAGTAGGTGCTCAGTCCACACTTGGGCCTTCTGATGCCTGTCACCAATTCAGTTAAGGCAGGCAAAAATGCATACAAAAAACCCAAGACAGACTCCTCCATCTTGGGTTTCATTCAATTTTTACATAGAACTCAACTGAGATTGGAGAAGTTGTGTATTCAATTGTGTCATCAAAACATCTACTTTGTTCATGATGGTTTTCTCCTTTCTCTTTGTTGTTCTAACTTTACCACGGATTTCCTTGCTTGTCAACGTTTTTTTGAAAATTGTTGAAAAAAGCCGGACTGTTAAAGATAGACTCGCAAAAAAAGAAGCCTAGATCTTCTCTAAGCTTCTCTCTTCTGCTATGCTAGTTGCCGGGATTGAACCGGCGACCTCATCCTTACCATGGATGCGCTCTACCGACTGAGCTAAACCAGCAGTACCTATCTACTATATCATGGAGATAGGTCTTTTGTCAATATCCTGACTCATTTTTCTGCCAAATATTCTTCCTTCGTGAGGACATAGTGGACTCTTGTCACCATTCGCCCCTCTTCATGCAAGTCTAGCATCGCGTAGGGCTCCTCGTGAGAATATTTCATACCTGATTTAGCCATCACCCGGCCAGAAGCTGGATTGTCCTTATCATGAACAGCAATGAGCTTGTTCATTCCTAACTGTTCAAAAGCCAAGGCAATGACTGCCTTGGTAGCCTCTGTCGCAAGACCCTGGTTCCAATAATTTTTATTCAGAACATAGCCAATACTCCCCTTCTTCAGACAAAGATCCAAATCCAGTAAATCAATCGTCCCGATAAATTTTCCATTTTCTTTGAGTTCGATCCCCCATCTTCCAAGTGGGCTCGCTAGGTAAAAGAGGGCAATATTATTACGCGTCTCTTCTAGACTTTGATTGGTTGGAAAGGTATAGCGCGTAACTGTCTCATCAGAAGCATACTCAAACATAGCTGGTGCATCATCAAGAGTGACTGGACGCAAGTGCAAACGCTCAGTCTCTATTTCTCGATAAGCCGCTAACTTCACATATAAATTTTCCATTTGACTCTCCTTCTTTAGGGATTAGTTTAGCAAATAACCTAAAGGAAGGCAAGCTCAAATTTTTCTTGCTTTTTAACCCACTTTTCTATACAATAAAATCAATCAAAACAATCGGATAAGGAGTGAAAAGGTCATTGAGTCAAGAGAGCAATCTCACACCAATGGCCTTTTTACACCTAAATCTGAGCAAGGAGGCAAGAATGCTCATTGGAATTCCTAAAGAAATTAAAAACAACGAAAATCGGGTCGGTTTGACACCTGCAGGCGTACAAAGCTTGGTGAAGAAAGGCCATCACGTTTTGGTGGAGACAAATGCTGGACTTGGTTCTGGCTTTGCGGATGAAGATTACACGAAGCAAGGGGCAACCATCGTTGCAACTGCTGCAGAAGCTTGGGCCGCTGAGATGGTGGTCAAAGTCAAAGAACCTCTCGCTGAAGAATACGGCTTCCTTCGCGAAGACCTCTTGCTCTTCACTTACTTGCATATGGCTGCTGCTCCAGAATTAGCGGACGCTATGGTCTCAGCTAAAACAACAGGGGTGGCCTACGAAACGGTGCGTGACCTTGATGGACAATTGCCTCTCTTGGTGCCAATGAGTGAGGTTGCTGGACGGATGGCTGTGCAAATCGGTGCTCACTTCCTGACCAAACAAGAAGGTGGATCAGGCGTCCTCCTAGGTGGGGTGCCAGGTGTTCCAAAAGGAAAAGTTACCATCATCGGAGGCGGGGTCGTTGGAACCCACGCGGCTCGTATCGCCCTTGGACTCGGCGCCCAAGTGACCATCTTAGATATCAGCGCTAAACGTTTGGCTGTTCTGGAAGATGTCTTTGGTCATCAAATCCAAACCCTTATGTCCAACCCATTTAACATTGAAGCCAGCGTCCGTGATGCTGATGTTGTTATCGGGGCTGTCTTGATCCCTGGAGCTAAAGCTCCTAAATTAGTGACTGACGATATGGTCAAACAAATGCGTCCCGGTTCAGTCATCGTCGATGTGGCCGTTGACCAAGGTGGGGTTATTGAAACAGCAGACCGTGTCACAACGCATACGGAGCCAGTTTACGAAAAACATGGCGTGCTCCACTATGCCGTTGCCAATATTCCAGGGGCTGTCGCTCGTACCTCTACTATCGCCCTTACCAATGTGACCCTTCCTTATGTTGAATCCCTAGCTAACAATGGTTTTCACAAGGCAATTGACCTCGACGAAGGCCTACGCCAAGGGGTCACTACTTACCAAGGCCATATCACAAGCCAACCAGTTGCTACTGGTTTAGAGCGTGACTTCACACCAATTGATGAATTGGTTTAAACTATCATATATTTAAAGAATTACCATCGAAAAAACAAGTTATTTTGAGTTTTTTAAATCATCTTTAGAGACTTTCCGCCGTGAGAAAAGTGCTTGAAACAATTTAGTTTCGAGCACTCGGAATAATTGAGACCTTAGGCTCAATTATTAGTCATGGAACTTCGAAGAAGTTCGCTGACGTCCGTTCTCACCTAAGGAAAGGCCAGGAGATGATTTTATCGTCAATTTAAGGCAAAGATCCGAAGATCTTTGCCTTTTTATTCTGCTTCTTCTTCCACATCCGGTGCTTCTTTGAGGACTGGATTCGGAATGGGCTCATAGGCCCGGATAATTTCTGCTACTACTGGATGGCGAACGACATCCTTGGCAGAGAAATGCACAAAGTCAATTTGAGAAATGTTCTTCAATTTCTCCTGAGCATCAATTAAGCCTGATTTGACATTTCGAGGAAGGTCAATCTGGCTAGTATCTCCATTGACAATCATCTTAGAGTTAAAACCAAGACGGGTCAAAAACATCTTCATCTGCATGATGGTGGTGTTTTGCGCTTCATCGAGGATGACAAAGGCATCGTCCAAGGTCCGCCCCCGCATATAAGCCAAAGGCGCAATCTCGATAATCTCCCGCTCCATCATCCGAGTTGTTTGGTCTTTCCCTAAAATCTGGTATAGAGCATCATAGACCGGTCGTAGATAAGGGTCCACTTTTTCTTTGAGATCTCCTGGAAGGAAACCAAGGCTTTCTCCGGCTTCCACAGCTGGACGCGTCAAAATAATCCGCTTGACCTGACCCCGCTTGAGGGCAGTCACGGCCAAAGTCACTGCTAGGAAGGTTTTCCCAGTCCCCGCTGGTCCAATCCCAAAAGTGACATCATGGTTCTTGACACTATCGACATAGATCTTCTGACCAAGCGTTTTAACTCGAATGGGCTTGCCGTAACTATCCTTGATAATCTCTTCTTCATAGAGAGCGATGAACTTATCCAATTCACCATTTCTCACCATGGTAATGGCGGTCACCACATCCGGCGTTCCAATGGTCATGCCACGGTTGACGAGGACCAAAAGAGCCTGGATGACTTGACGAACCTGCTCGCAGGTTTCTTCTTCCCCAATGATTTGGACGATTTCTGTCCGGGCGTGAATAGTTACCCCAAATTCTTGCTCCATCAAACGAAGATGGCGTTCGTTAGATCCAAACAAATGAAAGAGATCGTCTGGATGCGTTAATGTAATTTCAACTGAATGTTCTTGCAAATAAAGAACCTCTCTACCTGTATTTTTCTATTATTATAACAAAGAGGCCGAGAAAAAACCATCCTCGACCTATCCTTCTCTAGTGGGCTTGGTATTCTTCCCAAATCGCATCAAAATCGCCAAGATTAAAGGAAAAGCTCGCATGCTCTTCTAGATAGCGACTGACCTCGTCAAAGTCATCTGTATGCTTGGGAAAAGCAGACTCGTGAAAAGCAAGATCTGCTAGAATGGCCTTAGGAGCATTGCTTTTAGGATTACGCTCCGTCATCAACCAAGTATAAAACGATTTTCGCATAAGCCTCCTCTTAGATTAACTCTGTTCCAAACTGGTCCTGCTTGATTTTTTTGGCCTTCATCAAGCCACCCAAGGCCTTTTTGAACTGGCCTTTTGAAATCCCAAAAGTTGCCTTGATCTCTTCTGGAGATGATTTATCATTCAAGGTCATAAAGCCACCATTGGCTTCCAAATAGGTCAAAATCATTTGGGCATCGTTTTCCAACATCTCAAAGGAGCGTGGCTTCAAAGATAGGTTCAAGGTCCGGTCCACCTCACGAAAACCAATAACGCGAGCATTTAAGACCTCTCCCAAACGAGGTTCTGCATAGCGCTCACTTGGGTGGATAAAGCCCAGCATATTATTCTCTGGAAGGTAAACAAAGGTCCCAGACAATTTCAAGCGGTAGACAATGGCTGGCCAGTTTTGGTTTTGCATATTGTTGTAGGCTGGACGAGCCAAACGCTGGAAATCTTCCTGGTAGGCTAAGATCCCCCAAATCCGATCTTTCTTATCGACTTCTAAACGAATATAGAGACGATCGCCCTTTTTAGGCCATAGATCTTTGATCTCCGGTAGGATATCTAGTGAGACAACAATCTGCTTATCTGGAAGCCCTGTATCCACGAAGACTCCCAAATCCTTGCGCACTTCCGTGACCGTTCCCCAGCCAAAGCTTTCTTGAGTTGCAGTGACTTCAAGTGTCGTGAGTCGTAGTTTTTGCTTCATATCTGTATAGGCAAAGCCCTTGACACTTTCTCCGACTTGGTGTGGGCCTTCTGCTTTATCAAGCGCGTAGGTTTGGCCATCTTTTTGAACAAAATAGAAGTGATCATTTTCATCGATGACCATTCCCATGATGTAGCTTGCTAGATTCGTATTCATGTTTCCTTCTTTCCTCTTGCCTCTTCACAAGAATAATGGAAATAAAACCCAGCCAGCAGTGCCAACTGAGTCTATCTTTCCTGTAATGGTTGGGATGGATTAAACTTCCATCAATTCTTTTTCTTTGTGAGCTGTCATTTCATCTACATGCTTAACAGCGTCATCCGTAACTTTTTGAATCTCTTTTTCAAGACCTTTCAATTCATCTTCTGTGATTTCTTTTGCTTTTTCTTGTTTCTTCGCTTCATCCATAGCATCACGACGAATGTTACGGATCGCTACTTTAGCATTTTCACCCACTTTTTTCACTTCTTTTGCCAAGTCGCGACGAGTTTCTTCTGTCAAAGCTGGGATAACCAAGCGGATAACAGATCCATCGTTGGCTGGAGTGATACCAAGGTCAGAAGCATTGATGCTGTGCTCGATGTCTTTCAAAGATGATTTATCAAATGGTGTGATCAACAAGACACGCGCCTCTGGAATGGTGATAGATGCCAATTGGTTCAATGGAGTCTCTACTCCGTAGTATTCTACGAAAATACGATCCAAAAGACTTGCATTTGCACGTCCAGCACGGATGCTACCAAATTCACGTCCCAAACTTTGGTGAGACTGGGTCATTCTTTCTTTTGCTTTTTCTACGATTGGGTTTGCCATAATCTTCCTCTATTTTCTATTATTTTTCTACGTTATTCGATACGGTTGTACCGATATTTTCACCAAAGACAACACGTTTGATATTGCCTGGTTCATTCATGTTAAAGACAACCAAGTCAATGTCGTTGTCCATGGAGAGTGTAGAAGCTGTTGAGTCCATGATGCGAAGACCTTTATTGATCACATCACGGTGAGTCAATTCCTCAAATTTCACAGCTGAAGCATCTTTTTTCGGATCGGCATTGTAAACACCATCGACCCCATTTTTGGCCATGAGAATGGCATCTGCTTCAATCTCAGCTGCACGAAGGGCTGCGGTCGTATCTGTTGAGAAGTAAGGAGAACCGATCCCTGCACCAAAGATCACGATCCGATCTTTTTCAAGGTGACGAAGGGCACGACCACGGATATATGGTTCTGCGACTTGTTGCATGGCAATCGCAGTTTGAACACGGGTATCCACGCCAACTTGTTGAAGCGAATCAGCCATCACAAGAGCGTTCATGACAGTCCCAAGCATACCTGTGTAGTCTGCTTGGACACGATCCATCCCTGCTTCAGCAGCAGGTTCTCCACGCCAAAGGTTTCCCCCTCCAATCACCAAGGCAATTTCAATTCCAAGTTCATGAACTTCCTTGATTTCTTGGGCCATATTTTGGACAGTTTTGATATCGATTCCGACACCACGTTCGCCGGCAAGAGCCTCACCAGATAGCTTGATTAAGATACGTTTATACTTAGGTTCTACCATTTTCTCTCTCCTTTTTTGATCTGTATTATTTTACCATAAATTACGTTTTTTATATAGTCATATCTATCAAAATTTTCTTTTTTCCATCCGATTAGTTTTACCAACTGTAGCAAATAAAAATGGCGTACAAAAAAAGCTACCCGAAGGCAGCTTTTCATTTCAATTAAAGTGAGTTAACATCCACTTTGATACCAGGACCTTGAGTTGTAGTCAAAGTCAAGCTAGTTACGTAAGTACCTTTAGCTGTAGCTGGTTTTGCTTTTTGGATTGTGTCGTTGAAAGCTTTAAAGTTTTCAACCAATTTAGTATCATCGAATGAAACTTTACCGATGATCGCTTGAACGATACCTGCTTTATCAGCACGGTAAGTGATTTTACCACCTTTAGACTCTTCAACTGCTTTCGCAACATCCATTGTTACTGTACCAGTTTTAGGGTTTGGCATCAAGTTACGTGGTCCAAGGACACGTCCAAGACGTCCAACAAGAGCCATCATGTCAGGTGTAGCGATAACAACGTCGAAGTCCAACCAACCATCGTTGATTTTCGCAACAAGGTCATCTTCACCTACGAAGTCTGCACCAGCAGCTTTTGCTTCTTCAGCTTTTGCACCACGTGCAAATACAAGTACGCGAGCTGTTTTACCAGTTCCGTTTGGCAATACCATTGCACCACGGATTTGTTGGTCAGCTTTTTTCACGTCGATGTTCAAGTTGTAAGCAACTTCTACAGTTGCGTCAAATTTTGCAAAGTTAGTTTCTTTTGCAAGAGCTACAGCTTCTTCTACGCTGTAGACTTTTGTGCTGTCGATTTTTTCAAGAGCAGCACGAAGTTGTTTGCTTTTTTTAGCCATTTTATCTTTCTCCTTGTAATGTGGTCATATCGATTTTCATCTCCCACGTCACTCGTCATTTGATCAAGTGTATTGCGGGCAAATAGGATTGTTACAATTAGTCAGTAACAGTGAATCCCATAGAACGAGCAGTACCTTCGATCATACGCATTGCAGACTCAATGTTTGCAGCGTTCAAATCTGGCATCTTAGTTTCAGCGATTTGTTGTACTTGTGCACGAGTTACAGTTGCAACTTTCGTTTTGTTCGGTGTACCTGAACCTTTTTCAACACCTGCAGCTTTTTTCAAAAGAACAGCAGCTGGTGGTGTTTTTGTAACGAAATCGAATGATTTGTCTTCATAAACAGTGATAACAACTGGGATGATCATACCAGCTTGATCAGCTGTACGAGCGTTAAACTCTTTAGTGAATCCCATGATGTTGATACCTGCTTGACCAAGCGCTGGACCAACCGGTGGAGCTGGAGTAGCTTTACCAGCAGGGATTTGCAATTTTACAAGTTTTTCGACTTTTTTAGCCATTTCTTAAATCCTCCTTTGTGGTTTTGGCGGTAATTACAGATTTTTACCTCCCACAAGTATGCTTTGTGCATACCTTTCTATTATACACGATTTCTCTTTTTTTGCAAGAAAAAATTAAAATATAGTAAACTTTTTTTTCGTTTTATGATAGAATGAAGCTATGTTAATCAAAGTTGCTTCTGTATTATTTATTTTTTTAACGCTGATTCTGAGCGGCATCATTGTTCACCTCTTTAAACTCCAAAAAAGAGGATGGCGATCTACCGATATTGCCTTTCCTTTATTTGCCTTGGAGTACTACCTGATCTCAGACAGCGCCTTTTACCACAGCCTCTTACCACTATTAGCCTTGAGCCTTTCGCTTTTGGCCTTGGGGCTAACGATTTATTTCTTAAAAAAGAAAAAGTGTTTTTATTATCCGAAATTTATCAAATACTTCTGGCGCGCTGGATTTCTAGTTACCTTCTTGCTCTATCTGATCTTAACCGCTAGTTTGTTTATCTAATGGCAAAGAGGCTGGGACAAAAGTCCTAGCCTCTCAATTATTTTTGGATTGTCGAGCAAGACGCAGTGGTTGAGTGGGCTCTACTACGCTGATTTCATCAGCTTTTACAGCCCTACTCAACTGTGCGGAGGTGGGACGACGAAATCGAATTCTAACGAATTACCGATTTCTGTCCCACTCTCTTTTTTATTTCTTTCGATGAAAGAACCAGCCCACTAGTTTCTTGAATACTTGAATCAAGAAGAGAGCAAGAACTGCCATGATAGCGCAGATAAGCAGCGTTTGAAGCCTCAAGGGGCTCATGTTAAAGAATCTCCCTAAGATACTACTTGAAACCAGGAAGGCTAGGATATTTCCTAGAAGAACCAGTCTCTTGTAGTGATTGAGAGGCTGGGATTCTTGATAGATAATGGTAAAGCCAACGAAGGCCATCAAGCAGATGGCTGCACTTGAGAGTTCTTCCGACCTCATGCCAAATGTTGAAGAGAGCAATACCAAACTAAAGATCAGTATAAAATCCGTCAAGGCAGCAGGTAGCGCATTTTTAAAGACCGTTTCGATAAAGCGCCCTTTGATGCGCTCGCTATTGGGCTCAAGCGCTAGAAAGAATCCTGGAATCCCAATCGTAAAACCACTGATCAAAGACATCTGTGACGGCATAATGGGATAGGTAAAGGCTAAAAGCGTCACTGAGATGGCCAACAAAATGGAAAAGATATTCTTGATCAAAAAGAGACTGGCTGATCGTTGAATATTATTGACCACCCGCCGACCTTCTGCCACGATGGACGGCATCTTTCCAAAGTCGGAATCCAGTAAAACCACTTGCGCCATCTTTTTGGTCGCATCATTTCCAGATTCCATCGCAATACTACAATCCGCTGTTTTGAGGGCCAGAATATCGTTGACGCCATCTCCAGTCATGGCGACTTTATGCCCCTTTGCCTGCAAGCCTTCTACAAGGCTTTTCTTTTGCTCTGGTGTCACTCGACCAAAGACTGTATACTGGCTCGCCGCTTGGTGCAAGTCTTCTTCCGTCAGCAAGGTTCTGGCATCGATTAGATCTTCTGCTCCTTTAATGCCTGCTTTTTGCGCGATGGCAGAAACTGTAGCTGGGTTGTCCCCTGAAATGACCTTAATGGTCACTCCTTGTTGTTTGAAGTAGGCGAAGGTTTCTTTGGCATTTTTTCTCAAAGGATTGGAGAGAATAATCCAGGCTACCAAGTCTACAGGAGCCTCTAAAGTCTCTCCCAGGTGTTCTCCCTTATATTTCCCAAAGGCCAAGACCCGATTCCCTGCCTGAGTAGCAGGAGCTATCTCTTGTTCAAGCTCAGAGAAGCCCTCTCGTAAGACAAATTCTGGAGCCCCCAATACATAGATCCCAGATTCAAAGGCAATGGCCCCATACTTTTTCTTAGACGTAAAGGGCTGAATGTCGAGAGCCTCCCAAGGCTGGCTGACTTGTGTCTTGTGGAATTTACGGATGGCATCCATGGTATCGTTTTGATCCATACTAGCTTCTACATACTGAGCTAGAGCTTCCAAGTCTTGAGCGTCTTTAACTGGACGAATCTCTGTTACTTCCATACCCGGCTCTGTAATGGTCCCTGTCTTATCGACACAAAGGATATCCACGCGCGATAAGGTCTCAATCCCCTTCATGCTATTGAGCAGGACCTTTTCCTTGGCTAATCTGACAGCACCCAGAGCCAGTGCCAAGGTCATCAAGAGATACAAGCCTTCTGGAATCATCCCGATCAAGGCCCCGACTGTTGAAGTCACACTGAGCTTGAGACTATCGCCTAGGCTGATATAGCTGCGAAGAAAAAGGAGCGAACCTAGCGGAATGATAAGGAGACCAATGATCCCCACAATGCGATTGACCGCATGGACCATATCGGACTCCTCATGAGACTTGACCTGCTTGGCTTCCAGGCTCAATTGGTTGATGTAGGAGTCGTTCCCAACTTTATCCAATCGTGCCAGTCCTTGACCAGCAATCACAAAGCTACCTGACATGAGCGCATCTTGCGCTCCTTTTTTGACCTCATCGGCTTCACCTGTCAATTGCGACTCATCGACTTTTAGCTCGCCCTCCAGCAAGACCCCATCCGCATAGATCTGATCTCCAGCTTGAAAACGAACCAGATCGCCCTCTACCAGCTGATCGATCGGTAGAGCGACTTCTTTTCCTTCGCGAAGAACGATCGCCTCACTCATATGCAGAAATTGCATCTGACGCAAGATCCGTCGAGAGCGGACTTCCTGCACAATTCCTACCAAGGAGTTGACCACGACGACCGGGACAAACAAGAGATTGTTCCAAGACTTCACTGCAACCAGCAAGAACGCTAAGACCAGGAAAATCAGATTAAAGTAGGTAAAGACATTATCTCGAATGATCTGCCCAATACTTTTTTCTGTCTTAATCGTGACCTTATTTTGCTTGCCCTCTTGGATCTTTTTCGCTACTTCTTCCTGACTGAGTCCTTCTAATCTAACCATTGCTTTCCTCACTCATGTATTTCCAAGGGCAATCCTTCTGGATCGAAGAAAAATGCCATCTTCTTGCCATCAAAGTCGTCATAGCGAAGGCCTGTATTCTCAATACCTAGCTGATCCAATCTAGCTAGATAGGTCTCTACATCGTCCACTTTAAAGGCCAGATGACGCAGTCCCGCATGCTCGGGCAAGGGGAGCTTAGGCCGTTCTGGGGCCGTCGGTTTGATAAAGAGTTCTAAAGTCAGCTCCCCCTGGTGGAGATTGATCAAGATATCTCCGCGTTCGGGACGGTCATACTCACTGACAATCGCAAAGCCCAACTGGTCCACATAAAAGTGCAACATGACGTCGCGATCCCGTCCAATGATGGCAATATGATGAATCGTGTCTAACTTCATCTGGTCCTACTTTCTATTTTCTATAAAAAGAAAAGGGAGTGGGGCATATGCCCTTTTTCCCTATCCTTATGATTGTTGCAATACTTTTCGAGGCTTGGTCCCTTCAGCTGGTCCAATCACACCCGCTGCTTCCAACTCTTCCATGAGGCGAGTCGCCCGATTAAAACCAACCGATAAGCGGCGCTGGATCATCGAAGCACTGGCTTTTTGGGTCTCGATGACGAGCGCTTTGGCCTCTTCAAAGAGAGGATCACCCTCGTCCGAGCCACCCATGCCTCCGTCAAAGTCTGACTCCGATACTTCACCTGGATCAAAGGCATCATCATAATCAGCTTCTGCCTGCTCTTTGACAAAGTTGACAATCCGCTCCACATCGTCATCTGAGATAAAGGATCCTTGTAGACGGATTGGATGATTTTCATCGATCGGTTTAAAGAGCATGTCCCCACGACCGAGCAATTTCTCTGCGCCATTTTCATCCAAGATGGTCCGTGAGTCGGTTCCAGATGATACCGCAAAAGCGACACGGGAAGGCACATTGGCCTTGATCAAACCTGAGATAACATCAACCGATGGCCGTTGGGTCGCGAGAATCATGTGGATCCCTGCTGCACGCGCCTTTTGTCCAAGACGAATAATGGCATCTTCCACTTCTTTACTTGCGACCATCATCAAGTCTGCCAACTCATCGACAATGACCACGATCAATGGAAGGGGCACTTGCTTCATCTCAGACTGGGCATTGTACTCCGCAACCTTGGCATTAAAGCCAGCAATATTCCGAGCGCCCACTTTCGAGAAGAGTTCATAACGATTTTCCATCTCATCAACGACCTTCTGCAGGGCCCGACTAGCCTTGCGTGGATTGGTCACCACTGGAATCAAAAGGTGAGGAATATCATTGTAGACAGAAAGCTCCACCATCTTTGGATCGACCATCATAAACTTGACTTCGTCCGGACGAGCCTTCATCAAGATACTCGAAATAATCCCATTGACCGCTACTGACTTACCAGATCCGGTAGACCCCGCGACCAAAAGGTGGGGCATCCGGGCCAAATCAAAGGTCCGAGCCGAGCCATCTACAGCCTTCCCAAGAGGAATCTCAAGGAGTTTAGCCGGATCTGTTTTGGACTGCTCCCACAATTCACGGAAGGAAACGGTCGCTATCTCTGAGTTGGGCACTTCAATCCCGACCAGAGACTTCCCTGGAATCGGTGCTTCAATCCGCACATCCTTGGCAGCTAGGGCCAAGGCCAAATCATCTGCTAGGTTAGAGATGCGGTTGACCCGCACACCGACAGCTGGCTTAACCTCATACTTGGTAACAGAAGGACCGATTTCCGCCCGCTCCACTGTCGCCTTGATATTGAAGCTTGCAAAGGTCTCTTCCAAAATGCGGATATTCTGACGAACGATGTTTTTCTCTTTGGATTGATTTTTCGGCTTGTCAGGTGCGAAGAGATCAATCGTTGGAAGCTTGTACTGAAGGAGTTCCTTAGGTGTGAAATCTACTTGAACTTCTTCCCCATCGTCCTCGAATTCTTCGGCTTCCGGAAACTCTTCGTATGCTTCAGGCTCTTCAGGCCATTCTTCATCTGGCAGGTAGATCTCTGGTGTGGTTGGTGCGACAATTTCGGCTTCTGGGAAGGACTCTGTGAACGGCTCCTCCGCCAACACCTCTCCCGTTTCAGGGTCTACAGGATGCCCTTCCATTGAAAGGGGAGTTGGAAGAACTGCACTTGCTTCTTCTTGCTCTCTTTCAGCTGCCGCGGCTTCCTCAGCAGCTCTCGCTTCCTTTTCAAGGAATTTCTGCTCGCGACGCTCTTTACGTTTTTCCATAGAAGAATGGAAGGCTTCCGAGCCCTTTTCAAACAAATCATAGATGGAGTAAGGACTCATCAAGAGAATCCCCAATCCAATAAAGAGAAGGCCGATAAAATAAGAGCCAATATTTGAAAAGAGGAAGGAAATAGGAGCATAAAGAAGGGCACCTATCATACCACCACCGGCAAAGCTCTCCACCCGCAGATGAATCAGGTCTGCCATGATTCTTGAAAAGGTGACCTTGATCCCATTATTGTCTAAATGAAGGGAGGATACAAAGAAGGCCTGAAACATCAAGAGAAGCCCAGCAAAGAAGCTTAGGAAGCCTGAGATCACCCCTTCGTGTTTGTCCAGCCATTTAAAGGCGTAGAGGTAGAAAAAGGTCGCTAAAATAGCCAAATAGGCCAAACTTCCAACAAATAGTCGGATCAAGTTGTAGGCCAAGACTCCTACTGCTCCCAATTTCAAGGCTGCAAAGACTAAAACCAGACTGATGAGAATGGTTGTAATCATGCGATGAATCGCTTTTTTTCTTTCTAATTCTGCTTTGGACAGTCGTCTTGTCGACCGTGTTTTTTTCGATTGATTATTGTTTGCCATAACCTTTATTATATCACATTTCCAAGCCAGTTCTCTAGTAAAATCATTTCCTCAATTTTTCAAAATAAAGTAAAAAAACAGCACCGAGTGGGCACTGTTTTAGATGTTTTTCTTTGGGTGGCGGTCAATGATGGCTTGATAGTCTTTCAGCGCTTGCTTTCCTTTGTCCGTCAACTGATAACCCCGAATTGTGAACTGCTCCGTCAGTTCTTCCTCCGTAAAATGGTCAGCCAAAGCTTGATTCAAATCAGCTGCTTTCATCTTGGACAAACCCGCAACTCCCTTCTTTTTGAGAATGGCTTTTTTCATGGTCGCATTGATATGGTCCAGTGAATCAAAAGCGGATTCAATAAAAGTATAGCCCTTCTCCACTAAAGCCTTCAAGTGTTCCGACGCATGAATCCCATAAGTATATTCGAAGTACTTAGGAAACCAAGTCTCTGTCGTAAAGGTTCCAAAATGGATTCGCCACAAGAGAATGATATCCCCAGCAAGCAAGCCATCTCGAAGTAGCTCCATATTCCGTTTGGAAACAGGCTTTGGATCCAACAACCAAGCTTCCAAATCCCTCTCAGGTGAAATATAGGGTTTCACCTCGTGATCGGAGTAAAATTTTTCCATTACATCTGAAATAGTCGTCATAAGTCTCTCCTATCTATCATTGACTGTATCATAACAAAATAAAAAGAACCTGTCGATCAAGAAAACTTCCTGATGACAGGTGCCTAATGTAAAATGGATTTCACTCAGATTTTTTATCCTCCGGTGTGATGGTATCTAGAACTTGGTTGAATTTTTGCTCTCTTTCCAAGTCATGATCCATTTGAATGATATCGATTTGATCTTGTACATTTGTTTGTTGGACTTGTGGTTTATATAGTGAGGTAAATCCTACTCCAATCACCAGTAGACTCGCTCCAAGGACGCAAAGTCTTTTGACATGCCAAGCCATAGGCAAGGGAATTTTTGCTCCGAAACCTGATTTCTTAATCCAATCCGGATGGTCTCGCATGACACGATTTACCGCCATCAGAGGCTTCAGGTAGCCAAAGAGCGCAATGACCGTTGTCAACCCAATCACCCGAAAACGATTCTGATTGGACGGAGAAACATGGTTCACTTCCATCAAGACCATTCCCGTAATCACTAAAGTAATGACCAGTAATAAGCCCAAAGATCTCCATAGACCTTCCCTACGGTAGCATTTCAATTCATCAAATGACATCTGGTTAAAATTCTTATTCATTCTCCAATAACTCCTTGTGTTTTTTCAGGTATTGTTTCCCATACCATTCTTCTACAGACTTGCCTTCCCATTCACGGTATTCTTCAGGAAATTTCCATTTGTAATATGCTTGAAGGAAGTATGGTAAGCCTATAAAAGCACTGACAGCAAGCACTACTATATTACAAAAGATCCACAGCAATAAAAAGCCAAATGCCTTGATGGAAGTTGAAACATCTAATGAAAAGATTCCCAAAATATGCTTGATAATGATCCCTATTCCTAAAATAGCCATCCCATAAAGAGAAATCATTTTTGCGATCTTATTAAGGAAAGTATCTTCCGAAGCCTCTGCATACATAAGTTTTCTTAATCCTGCTAACGCAATTGTAAACAGCATGTAAGTTGCTATCATCATGATTCCATAAATGGCAATGATTTCTGCAGTGGATAGATTGGCCAATAAAATGTCAAAAACAACTAGATCTATTTCCAATATGAACCAAACCAAAAATGTAAAAACGTGAAACTGATAGCGATATGGTAACAGGTAAGCTCGTTTCACCCACTTTCCAATCACAACGAAAGAAAGCCAAATGAGAACCAAGATTAAAAATACATTTACTGTTAAGGATTCATGCTTAGCTATTGGAAGAGTTAACGTCTTGCTTTCATGAAATTCCATTGATACAATCAACAGAAAGAAGTTAAAACCGACAGGAAAAATAAGGGATAAAATAAAACTTCGAATTCGAAACCAAAGAGAAGCATGCCCATTCTTAAAAAATTTCGCTGTCTTATCATGTTGCTCTTGCTGTAACTTTACAAACCCATCGTCTTCGAGATTGAGACTTTCTTCAAAACTGGCTTTAAAGATCGATTTCTTCATTCTTATCTTCCAACAACTCCTTGTGTTTTTTCAGGTACTTCTTACCATACCACTCTTCCAGTGATTTTCCTTCGAACTCTCGATATTCTTCTGAATATTTATTTCGATAGTAACCATATAGTGAATGGGGCAAAAGTAATATAAAATACATACCCAAAAATATCACATTCATTAGAAATATCATACCAATCACTGATACTACACCTATAATATCGGTTCTAACTTCTCCGATTTGTGGAAAAAAGAATTTTAAAACCATCCAAATTGCAACAATTCCTCCAGCAAATCCTGTAACTAATTGAATTTGTTTAGATTGAGAACCATTATCAGTTTGTTTTTCATATAATCGAGTTCGAATTGAAGATATTCTTTTTCGAATAATCATCCCATCAATGATTCCAATTAGAGAATAAATTACAAGTAAACCAGGAATGGTTAAAGTTCTCCCAAAACCACTAATAAAGAATAAATTAACAAACAATATCATCCATATTATATACAAGTTTCCATTTAGAATGCTAACATATGGAACTTTTGCAATGTATTGTTTTCTACAATTGACTTTACTTATGGCATACCACAAAAAACCGCACAAGAAAAATAACCAGAATGGCAAAAAATTGATGCCCCAAGTTTTCACAGTCATGCCATTCTGTGGATGGGCAATATTTGAATCGGTTATTGCTGATAGTCCAAACAGGAACAAAATCCCCATAAATGAGAATAGTTTTCTCGCAATACTAAATGGCTTTGTGTAGATTTTTCGACTATTTGTGTCCTTGACCATATAATCGATAAAGCCATCATGACGCAAACGACGGCTCTCATAAAAATTGGCATTAAAGATTGATTTCTTCATTTTTATCTTCCAACAACTCCTTATGTTTTTCAGGTTCTTTCATTTAATCTCTATTTCGATTGGAGAATTTACAGATGATTGCCTTCATCCTTCAAGTATTGTTTAGCCTTTCGAACAATATAAAGTGATTCATCTTCTGAAACTAACTTGTGAAAGAGATCATTGGCTCTGTGCTGATCACCTTTAAGAGTGGCATTCAAGGCTTGGTAGTAGATAATTTCCAACTGCTGGTACTTGAAATCATTGCTTAAATCTTCGAAATAGTCATTGCTTTGATGCGCAATGGTTAAATCATAAAGGGCAAGACAGACCTTTCTTGTTTTCTCAGCCAGTGTCGGGTCTGTGATAGTCAATTCATTCAACCGACCCTCCAGTTCTCCTCTAGACAAATCAGGATCTGTCAGGACAGTTGATCGCATGAGATAACTTTCAAAAAAGTTTTTATATTTCTGCGGATAATCCGTCTGACTAAGTGCTTCCCTAGCTTCTTTTATGACAGTATCGAAATCTCCCATCATAAAAGAATAGGCAACCGATGTCAGCTTAATATCTATCTGTGAAATAGCTTTTTTCACATTCTTGTTCAACTGAAGGTATTGCTGCCAAAAAGCTAAATCTAAGTCTACATGGAGCAAGGTGTTGCACTTGTTGGTGTAGCTTTTCTTGAGCAATTGGATGAATAAAATCAAGCATGCAATAACCAATAAAACGCCAGCAGTCTGAAGAAGATTATCCCTGACCACTAATCCAATGCAAAAGATCAGAAGCATTGCTAACAAGCCTGCAGATCTAATATAGAGTCTATAGTTTTTGCGTAGAGTTTTATAATCCAATTTGTAGCCTCCTATTCATGATACGGTTTTTGAGGGAATTCGTTCATTTTCCACCAAATCAACTTATCTTCCATCATACCGAATTATCTATCTATATGCAACTTCCTTCTTAATTAGTGATTTATCAAATGTTATCAATCTTGAAACAACTTCAGAAAATAGAGAATCCCGTCCAGATTTGAAAGTATCGCAAAATTAAGGTACAATAGAGAAAGACAACTATGTTGGAAAGGAAGAATATGAAAAAATTAATCGCACTACTATTATTTTCCGGCTTGGCTTTGACAGCTTGTTCGTCTAATAAGACTGATGCTAACTCTTCAAGTTCAAGCAAAGAAAAGACAGAGCAGACAGCAACTTCTAGCTCTAGTGAAAAAGATCAAAAGAAAATTGAAGAAGAACAAAAGAAACTAGAACAACTGCGCAAAGATTTTAACGATGCCATGACCAATGAAAATGCAGTTTTTCCACAGCTCTCAAATGAAGTGGCTGAAGACGAAGCAGAAGTTAAAATCACAACAACTGAAGGCGACATCACTGTGAAGCTCTTCCCTAAATATGCGCCCCTTGCAGTTGAAAACTTCTTGACCCACGCAAAAGAAGGCTACTACAATGGCTTGCTTTTCCACCGTGTTATTAACAACTTTATGATCCAAACTGGGGATCCTAAGGGAGATGGTACTGGTGGCGAATCCATCTGGAAGGGCAAAGACAAATCCAAAGATTCAGGTACTGGTTTTGAAAATGAGTATTCTCCATACCTTTACAACCTTCGTGGAGCCCTTGCCATGGCCAATTCTGGTCCAAATACCAATGGTAGTCAATTCTATATCAACCAAAATAAGGATGATATTTCAAGTAAACTCCCAACTGACCGCTTCCCAGCTAAGATCATCGATGCTTATAAAAATGGTGGAAATCCAACCCTCGATGGTGGTAACTACACTGTCTTTGGCCAAGTGATCGATGGCATGGATGTGGTCGATAAAATCGCCTCTGCCGAAACTGATGATAAGGACAAACCAAAAACAGATATCAAAATTGAAAAAATTGAAATCTTAAAAGACTATGATTTCAAGAAATAATGAAAAGAGAACCGAGAGGTTCTCTTTTTAAGATATTGATAAACAATTTACATAAAATTAGCTAGTAGATTCATTGGTAAAAAAAATGAATTCTAATTATTTAAGACATTCATCTACTGGAACTTTCCGCTGTGAGAAAAGTGAGGCTGGGACAAAAGTCCTAGCCCCTCAATTATTTTTGGATTGTCGAGCAAGACGCAGTGGTTGAGTGGGCTCTACTACGCTGATTTCATCAGCTTTTACAGCCCTACTCAACTGTGCGGAGGTGGGACGACGAAATCGAATTCTAACGAATTACCGATTTCTGTCCCACTCTCACCCGGAATTATTGAGACCTTAGGCTCAATAATTAGTCATGGAACTTCCTGGATTGCTGAAATCATCCACTGGATAATTTCACCTAACCTCCGTACTCACCTAAGGAAAGTTTCTAAGAAGAATCTGAAAAGAGAACCATGCAGTTCTCTTTTTGTCTTTACGTCAATTCATTAAAGTCCCAGATTTGGTCCATCCAGCCTTCATAGAAATCTGGCTCGTGGCAAACCATGAGGATCGATCCCTTGTACTCTTTTAGGGCCCGTTTCAATTCATCTTTGGCATCCACATCCAAGTGGTTGGTCGGCTCGTCTAGTACCAAGACATTGTTTTCGCGATTCATCAAGAGACAGAAGCGTACCTTGGCTTGCTCCCCACCGGATAGCACCTGGATTTGGCTCTCGATGTGTTTGGTGGTCAAACCACAGCGAGCAAGGGCTGCACGGACTTCTGCTTGGTTGAGAGCCGGAAAGGCATTCCAAACTGCTTCTAGCGGCGTCTGACGATTGCCCCCTTCGACCTCTTGCTCAAAGTAGCCAAGCTCTAGGTAGTCTCCACGCTCGACTTCTCCAGCGATTGGTGGGATGATTCCTAACAAGCTCTTCAAGAGAGTGGTTTTCCCGATCCCGTTGGCCCCGATGATGGCTACCTTTTGATTGCGTTCAAATGTTAGATTCAAAGGCTTGGTCAACGGACGGTCATAGCCAATCTGAAGATCCTTGGCCTGGAAGATAAAGCGACCAGGAGTCCGGGCATTTTTAAATTCAAAGGATGGCTTTGGTTTCTCACTTTGTAACTCAATCAGTTCCATCTTGTCCAGCTTCTTCTGACGAGACATGGCCATATTCCGTGTAGCCACACGCGCCTTATTACGGGCTACGAAATCTTTCAAATCAGCAATCTCTTTTTGCTGGCGCTCATAAGCCGCTTCCAATTGCGATTTCTTCATTTCATAGACTTCAAGGAATTGGTAGTAGTCTCCTGAATAGCGGGTCAACTGCTGATTTTCCACATGGTAGACGATGTTGATCACATCGTTCAAGAAAGGAATATCGTGGGAAATGAGGACAAAGGCATTTTCATAATTCTGCAAGTAGCGTTTGAGCCAATCGATATGCTCTGCATCCAAGTAGTTGGTTGGCTCGTCCAAGAGAAGGATATCTGGTTTCTCAAGTAAGAGTTTGGCCAAGAGGACCTTGGTCCGTTGCCCACCTGATAAGGAAGTCACATCTGTGTCCATGCCAAAGTCCATAACCCCAAGAGCACGCGCCACTTCATCGATCTTGGCATCCAAGGTATAAAAATCACGGCTTTCTAGACGCTCTTGGAGTTCTCCAACCTCTTCCATCAGAGCATCGACATCGGCTCCCTCTTCCGCCATGGCCATATAGAGGTCATTGATGCGAGCTTCAGCTGTGAACAACTCATCAAAAGCGGTCCGTAAAACATCGCGAACCGTTTGTCCTTCTTCTAAGACCGAATGCTGATCCAGGTAGCCCGCCGTCACATACTTAGACCACTCCACCTTTCCTTCGTCAGGTTGCATCTTACCAGTCACGATGCTCATGAAGGTCGATTTCCCTTCACCATTGGCCCCAACAAGACCGATATGTTCTCCCTTTAGCAAACGGAAGGACACATCCTCAAAAATCGCACGATCCCCAAAACCGTGGCTTAAATTTTTCACTTCTAAAATACTCATGCTTGCCTCTCTTTCATTGATTTCACTCGTATGATTATATCATCTTCACTGCAAAATGAAAAGGGAGCCCAACTCCCTTTAGAATATATATAAATAAATTATAAGTAAGATAGGTTACGCGATTTTGTCAAAAAATCAAAATAAGTTCTAACTTATGAATTTCATAAAGAATATACCGAAACTTTCCGCCGTGAGAAAAGTGCTAGAAACATTATTGTTTCTAGCACTCGGGAGTTTTGAGACCTTAGGCTCAAAACTAAGTCATGGAACTTCTTTGAAGTTCGCTGACGTCCGTACTCACCCAAGGAAAGCTTCTGGCATACCTTTATTATAGATCTGAAGAAAATCCAACTCCCTTTTCTTTTACAAACCTAAGTCTGCGTATGGTTTTCGGTAGCCCACTTGAACAACTTTTCCGTCTTTGACAAGCAAAGGCCGCTTGATCAGCATACCGTCTGAAGCAAGGAGATCCGCCGCTTCTTTCACTGTCAGTTGATCCACCTTATCTTTCAAACCGAGTTCCCGGTATTTCATTCCGCTAGTATTGAAGAAAGACTTGATTGGTAGGCCAGAAGCTGCCATCCAGTCTTGCAATTCTTGGCTAGTCGGTGTTTCTGTGACGATGTTTTGGCTTTGAAACTCACATTGGAGACCGTCCAATTCTGATTTAGCCTTTCGACAAGTCGAACATTTTGGGTATTCAATAAATGTATACATCGATTTTATTTCTCCTTCCAGGTAATTCCTTCATGGTGTAAGAGCCAGCGTTTGCGATCGAGTCCAGATGCATAGCCCGTCAGTTGTCCATCTTTTCCCATCACGCGGTGGCAAGGGACTAAGATCGTTAAGGGATTGCGTCCAACAGCCTGTCCCACGGCTTGGGCTGAACCACAAGAAAGATCCTGGGCCAGCTGGCCATAGGTCTTGGTCTCACCATATGGGATCTCTCGCAATAACTGCCACACCCGCTCTTGAAAAGCTGTCCCTTGCGGTGCTAGTGGAAAGCTGATAGCGATTGGATCCCCCGCAAAATAGTGGTCCAACCACTCCTTCACCTTCTCATGGAAGGGATGGACCTGCTCCAGCGCCCCATAGGGATCAGTCGCCTCCTCTTTCGGATCATAAAAATCAAGCTCAACAAGGCCTTCTTCACTGACAATGATCGAAAGAAGCCCCATAGGGCTTTCATAAAATTGTTTAAGATAGAGAGTCATTGTAGGCCGCTTCTGCTCTTTGGTCCCAGCGGTCCTCTTCTGAGACCACTTGGAATAGACTAGTTTCTGCTTTTCGTTTGATCTTTTGATAAGCCAGACGTACGCCATCAATGGGGACCTTTCCACAATAATGGTAGCCCAATTTTTCAAGTAAATGCTGCATCACCAGATTATCCGGGTGCGTATCGCAACGGAAATCTGGCCCTTTTTCCCCTTCGATTAAACCTTGAAGGAAGGTCTGCGCTACCCCTTTGCCAGCAGCTTCTTTGGCTACAGCGACCCGGTGAAAAGTGACATACATATAGTTGTCATGCTCCCACTTACCATCATAAATCTCATTGTAAGCCGCTTCGTTGCCCTTGTAGACAGCTGCATAGGCCACGACTTCCTGATCTTCAACGGCGACATAGCCACGACTTTCTAGAATATCCTCAAAAATGATCTCTTCATCTGGATAGCCATCCTGCCACTGGTCGACCTGTCTTTGAGCCAGGCTTTCCTTGGCATCTTGGATAATTTCCATAATTCGCTTAATCTCGTTGGGATAAGCCATTCTAATTTCCATCCTGCTTCCAACCTTTCCTAGTCTTGATGGTAACGAGCATAGAGCTCACTCTTTTGCAGGCCATATTGTTTGGCGACCTGTTTAATTGCTTGATTTTTCTTCATGCCCTCTTGGACCAAGGTGTCGATCTCTTGAATCAAGTCGACCTCTTCTAGGTCTAGCTCTTCTTCCTTGGCTCCTTCGACGATCAAGAGACACTCCCCTTTGAGGGAATTTTCTTCAAGAAATGCGACTAACTCAGAAATACTGCCACGAGTATATTCCTCGTAGATCTTGGTCAATTCACGAACCAGGACGACCGAACGATCCCCATAGACAGCCAACATATTCTCTAAGGTCGCCTTCACCCGATGGGGCGACTCATAAAAGATCTGAGTCTCAGGGTAGGCCACTTTTTCTTGGAAAAAGGCCTTTTGTTGCCCCTCTTTGCGAGGCAGAAATCCATAAAAAATATGAGGTTGAGGGGCTAGGCCACTGGCAATCAAACCCGTTATACCTGCACTAGGACCAGGCACAGCTACGACAGGAATCTCGCGTTCAATCGCTGCCTTGACCAAATCATGACCAGGGTCAGAAATACTAGGGAGTCCTGCATCTGAGACTTGCGCTAAGTCTTTTCCAGATTCTAAATGGGCGATCAGATCTGGAATTTTCTCCATGGCATTGTGCTCATGAAAGCTGGTCTGGGGTGTCGCAATCTCAAAATGCTTGAGCAAGAGGCCTGTATTTCTAGTATCCTCAGCTGCGATCAAGTCCACATCCTTTAGGGTCTGGACCATGCGGTAACTCATATCCTCCCGGTTACCGATCGGTGTTGGGACCAAGTAAAGCACCCCAGTTTTCTTTTCCCCTTTAAAACTTCGTTGGATCTGCATGCTTACTCCCTAAATAACAACTCGTCACAAAACATACACTCTTCATCGTTCTCACGGCGTTGACCATAGGAATAAGTGCAGATATGAAAACCATCGTTGTAAATACGTTGCAAATTTTCACGACCATGGTGTTGTGACTTTGCGGATGAAGTCTTCTCCACTTCCCCCAAACGCTCTCTCAATTTATCATTTTCTAAGCGAAGAGCTGTATTTTCTTCGATGACTTGTTTCAAATTTTTCTTGATGGCTTCGACTTCAGCCAAGGTGACCAACAAATTCTGAGAAAAGCCGTCTAAAGCATCAAATAATTCTTTTTTATTCATTCTGACTCCTTAACTTTCTAAGCTCAAAACCATATATTCTAGAGCATTTTGAAAAGAAACATTGGCCTTCCACATCCTGCGAGCAAGACTCAATTTCTCAAGCAACTGCTGGGAGCGACTCAAGCACAACTGCTCTTCTAAAGCCAACTCCATCAAACGAAAGGCCTGGCTTTGTTTTTCCTTATCATCTGCTAGGCTCACTAAGCGGGTCACTTCCAAATAAGCACGATTTAAATTGGATTGACAACGTTCGATGAATTGATCACAAATTTTGGCCAGTTCAAAAAAAGTGGCATTCCTTTTTTGCTGCTCTGCTTCTTCGAGACTAAAACTAAAACGAGCTACTAAATTTGCCTGTGATTTGATCAAGCCTTCTTTTTCTAGCAGTTCGGTTAGGTAGGCTTGCTTTTTAGGAAAATGGACCTGCTGGGCCCGACTCTTGATGGTCGGTAAGATCAAGTTTTCATCGGAAGTCAACAAGAAGAGATAGATCTCACTCTGGGGCTCCTCCATGACTTTTAAGAGAGAATTGGCCGCATTGGTATGCATCTTATCCGCATCTTGGACGATAAAGACCTGCCGACTTCCTTCAAATCCTGATTGAGAAAAGTCTTGAACGAGCGAGCGAATGCGGTCAGTCTTAATGATTTGGTTGACTGGACGCACGATCTTTACGTCTGAGAATTCTTCTTCTTCAATCAAGCGGCAGGAACGGCATTTGCCACAAGGCCAGACTCCCTGCAAATCTTCGCAAAATTGACTTTGAGCTAGCAAGAGGGCCATCTCAAAACTGGCAAAAGAACCCGTAAAGAGATAAGCATGACTGAGCTGTTTGTGTTCCAAGATCTGGGTGAAGCGCTCCACCAATTCTGGCTGGAGCTGTTGGATCTCTTCTAGCTTCATTTCAATATCCCCAAGCGATTTTCTAAAACAGCCAAGACATCCGCAAAGACTGCTTCAAAGGATTGACTGGCATCGATTTTCACAATGCGCTCTGGTTCCTTTTCATACAAGGCCAAATAACCTTGTCTGACTTTTTGGTGAAGCTCCAATCCTTCCAAATCTAAACGATTGACTTCCCGCTCTTGGTTTTTGGCAATTCGAGCGAGCCCTTCTTCGACATCCAGATCAAAGTAAAGGGTGAGGTCTGGTTTAAGACCATCTGTCGCGAATTGATTGAGCCACTCGATATCTTCCACACTCAGACCGCGACCATACCCTTGATAAGCGACCGAGCTGTCAATAAAGCGGTCCATCAAGACAACCTTCCCAGCTGCAAGGGCTGGCAAGACACGTTCCACCAAATGCTGCCGGCGACTAGCAATATAGAGCAACAACTCAGTCTTGGCATCCATACTAGTATGGTCTGGATCTAAAATGACTTGGCGGATCTTTTCTGCAATGTCTACACCGCCTGGTTCACGGGTTGTAATAAAAGGAATTCCTTTTTCTTCAAGTAGAGGCAAAACGGCTTCTAGGACCGATGATTTCCCCGCTCCTTCTGGACCTTCAAATGAAATTAATGTACCGTTTACCATAGTATCCTCTTTCTAGTTTTCTACTTTTTATTTTACCAAAAATAAGGGTAAAAATCTTGTATTTTAGGAGAGAAAATTTTTCAAAGTCATTTTCATTTTTTCACTTTTTTGTTACAATGTTCTTATAAAGTTTTAGGAGACAACCTATCATGTTTAAATTTAAAGATATTCTGGCTATCATTTTTGGGGCCGGCATTTTTTCGTTTGGGATCTATTTTTTGGTCATTCCCTTTCACTTCTATGAAGGAGGAGCGACAGGGATTACCTTGATCACCTATTACCTCTTAAAAGTCCCCGTATCCCTGATGAACTTGCTGATCAATATCCCTCTCTTCGTTCTGGCTTGGAAACTGCTGGGCAAGAAATCTCTTTACCTGAGCTTACTTGGGACTTTCTCGGTTTCGGCATGGATGGCAATTTTTGAGGCCATGCCCCTCAGCCACCACTACCATCACTTTGTCTTTACAGCCTTTAAAGGAGATATTCTGCTTGCCTGTATAGCCTCAGGGGTTGTCCTTGGTTTAGGTCTAGGGATCATCTTCAATGCTGGGGGAACTACGGGAGGAACTGATATCCTCGCTCGCATCTTTAACAAATACACTTCCCTCAGCATGGGAAAACTCATGTTGATTGTAGATGCCATTGTTCTGACAACTGTGGTCATTGTCTTCCAAGATGTCCGTACAGCTATGTACACCCTCTTCTTTATCCTGATTGACACCCTTGTGATCGACTTGATTGGAGAAGGTGGTTTTGCTGGAAAAGGCTTCCTTATCGTCACATCCAAACCAGAAGAAATTGCCCAAAAAGTATCCGACGATCTGGGTCGCGGGATTACCTTTATCCGCGGGATGGGCTATTACAGCCGTAAGGACCTGGATATCGTCTACTGTGTCGTTTCACGGAATGAGATGAAACAAATGAAAGACATCATCAATCAGATTGATCCATTCGCCTTCATCACCATTTCTGAAGCCCATGAAATTCTCGGCGAAGGCTTTACTTTAGATAAAGAAAAACAACCCATTAACCGTTAATAGAAAAATCAGACTGGATTGTCATCCAGCCTGATTTTTTATTAAATTGCTTTTGCGGTTGTTCGAGTGATTTCATCGACTTTCAAACCGTTGGCTTCAAATTTACTACGGATTCCTTCTAGATCTGTCACCCCATCAATTTGAACTTCGATAACGACACGATCGTCTTTGGTTGGGATATTGACTGTATTGGCGATGTTATACCCTTCTTCTACAATCAAGTGAATGATTTGTTCGAGAACGCCAACCTTATCTTCTGTCACAAAGCGAACACGAACTCCTTCTTCTCCATAACCGGATACTTCAAGGAAGGCACGGAAAATATCACGGTCTGTGATGACACCAGATACTTGGTCATTGTCCACGACTGGAAGAATTCCCACCTTGTTCTTATACATGAGGTAGGTCGCATCTTCTAAGCTTGCAAATTTAGAGACGGTAATGACATCGCGAAGCATGACATCTTTGACCTTGGTCTTGTTCAACAGATAGTTCATCTCGAAAATAGACAAGCTTGTTGCTTTAGATGGACTTGCTTCTGCAATCGTACCTTCTGTCACCAAGCCAACCAATTTATCATTTTCAATGACTGGCAAACGGTGCAAACCTTGTTCCCGCATCAAATCTGCCGCATGGGCAATTGTAGTATCTGGACTAATATAAACCACTTTACGTGTCATAAAATCTTTAACAGCCATAACAAGTTCTCCTATGCTTTTATTAGTTTTATTATACTTGATTTTAAGAATGATTTCAAACGCTTTCAGCAGTTTTCTCTTGTTTTCAAAATTTAGAAAAATCAAACACACGTACCTTTTTATGCAACATTTAAATCTTGCAAACTAATCTTAGTCACTAGTAACCGATTTATTAGAAGATAAGGAAAGTACAAATACCACAATGGATAATAATAAGAATACACCCCAAGCAAACTGAGAGTTCCACATAGATAAACTTGTAAACAAAATAGTTGCTATTGGCATTGATAATACTGATATAACCTTAAAAAAACTACTAGTTTGTGCAAGAATATCCGGTGGAAGTTTTGCCATTAAGAGACTATTTAATTTGGGATTTACCTTACTACTAAGATACATCATGAATGCCAACACACTAAAAGAAATTATTTCCAAACCATTTATCCAACCACATATTCCTATGACTATTAATAGTCCACTATCTATTTGAAGTATTTTAATAAGTGAAAGTTTAGAAAAATAATCATTAGGGGTCATTCCACCAATTAGGGCTGAGACAAATAATATTGTTTGAAGTAAAAACACTGACTGAGCAAAAGATAAACCAAAGGGAGTTATTTCTGTAAATTTTAAATTGTACATTATTAAAATAGCACTGCCTAGCGAATTTAATCCTAAAATTGAAAAAATCATTAGACCAAAACGTACTTTCTCTTGATATTTAAATATACTTTTACTATTTTTGTAAAGGTTCTTAAGTTGTGAGATAAACCCATTTTCTGGTGAATAATTAACTTCTGGATGTGTCAATTGTCTTTGAATTTTAAGCAACACCATCGACGATAATAAGAAACTTATAGCATTTATTGTAGCTAAAAAGAAGAAATTATTATGAGAAATCGTTAGTAACCAAACTCCCAAAGTTTGACCAGAAATCAAAGTTATTTGACTAATTACTTGATCAAAAGAGTACGCTTCCATCAGGTCTTCTTCGGGAATGTGTGACTGAAACATAGGTAATACTAGGCCTCTTCTGTACTCTGTAATACAATCTGATAGGATGTTTATGAAACATACAATCGAGAAAACTAGCCATGAATTTTCTTTCGATAAGAACGCAACCATAATAAATAATACTGCTTGTATATATCCTAATAATAGCAACCACAATTTCTTATTCTTTGTTTTGTCAGCCTGCATTGCAATAAAAAGAGCACAAATCGTTGGAATATATTGTATAAAACTTGCTACACCAACCGCCAATTTACTATTCGCCATACTTGCTGCAAATACTACAAAAACAAGATTATAAATAGTTGATCCTAAATCATCGAAGAAACTAGATAAGACCAGATTCCTAAAAAAAATATTTCTTAAAAAAACTTTCATCTGCTATACCTTTCTAATAGAAACTTGATAGACATAACTTCATTCAAATAAAAAATATTTTTAAGTTTTTCAGAATTACTTTTTCTTTTATATGAATTAACAAAATATCGAAGTATT